>Ga0099851_1000021_pt1 | contig 50329 bp, 70 predicted proteins | sample CB_VirMetaG_6_FD_78176 | JGI IMG/M metagenome (GOLD analysis project Ga0099851, IMG submission 78176) | Freshwater to marine saline gradient viral communities from Chesapeake Bay - CB_1508_2 Viral MetaG | ecosystem: Environmental > Aquatic > Marine > Coastal | place: USA: Chesapeake Bay... | reverse complement strand
GGGGCGCAGACTCGCGGTAAACAAACAGTCAGAAAAAAATTCGTGATATATCAACACTGTTGCAACCGTAATCCATTTGAACCATAATGGTGGTGCTACCCCCCTTGGTTGACAATGATTACCGTCAAAATCAACTGTGGTTGCACTAATCATAAAATTTTAAAAATGATGGTGACGACTATGAAGATTGAACACCGTGATTTACTCCATGATTATGCTAACCGTTGTTATCATTGCAGTTTTTGTAATAAACGATGGGATGATGATGATGATGACCCTGGTTGTATAACCGGTCACGATAAGGTTTTAATGATGCTGAAACAGACAAAGGCCAAATTAAATGAGCGACCAATTAAACCAGGCAACAACCGCTAAGATATTAAATGTCACACCTTACACTTTGCGTAAATGGTGTGATGAAGGTATGCCGTATGTTGTCGGTGCTGATGGCCAATGGAATGACCGGTTTGTTATCGCTGATATTTTACAGTGGCATATCGACAAAGGTGGTCTTACCGATGTTGATGAAAAAACCATGTCAGCGTCTGAAGCAAAACGACGTCGTGAAGTTGCTTTAGCGTTATCAGCTGAATTAGATCTTGCTGTAAAACGTGAACAATTAGTCGTCATTGATGATTTGATGGTTGAATTTTCTGCCGCATTAATTGATGTCCGTGCGTCACTAACATCACAACCAAACCGGTTAAATGGTTTGCTTGCCCATCAGTCTGAAGATAAAGTTGCAGAAATCCTAAACGCCGACATTGAAGATATTTTAACTAAGTTGTCAGCATATGAACACACTTGTCAGGAAACCTACGATTGAACATTCTGCAGACGTCAAGACAAGCTAAACAATATCTTGCTGTACGGATCACTAAGGCAAAACAAAGTTGTCTGAGGGCATTACCAAAGCTTGACCTGGTTCAGTGGGCTGATGAATTCCGTCACTTACCTGACAATTCTGCAGAGCCTGGACGATGGAAAACAGACAGGATGCCCCCAGCGCGTGAACCGATGTTAGCTATATCTGACCCAAAGGTTCAGGAAGTAACTGTAATGTGTTGCATCCAGGCCATGAAAACAGAACTGATGATCAACACTGCTTTGTTTTTTATGCACCAAGAACCATCCCCACTGATGTATGTGGCACCGAAAAAAGAACTTGCCGAAGCCTGGTCCAAAGAACGGTTTATGAAGTCGGTCAAGGCCACGCCTGTTACCCGAGAAATTTTCACAGAGAATCGCCGGGGTGAAGGTAACACCATTTTACAGAAGCAATATCCAGGCGGTCAGATCAGTATTGTGTCAGCGCGTAACCCTGACGATTTGGCAATGAGGGCTTGCCGTATCCTGATGTTTGATGAAGTGGATAAATACCCGTTAAACGTGGGTGCTGGTGAAGGTGGTACAGGTGGTGAGGGTGACTCTATTGCTGTTGCCTGGGGTCGCGCTACAACCTATGGTAAGCGTGCCAAAAAGATAGTTGCCTGCAGCCCTACGGTTCAGGGTCTATCTCGTGTAGAACAAGAATATCAGGCGTCCAGCCAAGGCATCTTTTTACAGGTCTGCCCACACTGTGGCCACGCCAAGGAATTGGATTGGTTCACTGATGTCATCATCCCTGCTGACGTTGTAACTGGTGAACTGCAACATGAGTTCGCACACATTATCTGTGATACTGCTGGCGGTGGGTGTGGTGAAAAGTGGTCTGAGGGTGACCGTTTAAATTCAATCCGTAACGGCTACTGGTTACACAAACGACCAGAAATCACGTGGCACCGTGGTTTTAAAATGTCATCGTTGGCCAGCCCATTTACACCAATTGAAACGCTGGCACTGGAATACATTAAAGCGCTGGGCAACAGTAACCTGTTAAAAGCTTTTTACAATACCCGGTTGGCTAGAACATGGCGGGAACTTGGTGAACAACCAAACTGGGAACGCTTATACGAACGCCGTGACAGTTATGAAATTGGCACCGTACCGGCTGGCGGATTGATGATCACTTTGGCCATCGACGTCCAGACCAAAGGTATTTACTGGGAGTTTATCGCGTGGGGTCGTGATAAAGAAAACTGGTCCCTGGATAAAGGTTATCAGGCGGGTGATATTAACAGTGACGAAATGCAAGACTATATTCATAATCTTGTTCGTCGTGAATTCCCCAATCAGATTGATGTAATGATGCCTGTTGAAAAGGCGGTTATTGACTCGGGTTTCAGAACCCAGCGCGTTTATAATATCGTCCGAAACTTCATGTCTGACCGGTTCGTTGCCATCAAAGGTGAGAAAAGCGAAAATTTAAAAACTGTTATTGGTACACCAACACCGGTTGATGTTGCTGTTGATGGTAAGAGAATTAGCCGGGGTCTGATGATGTGGCCAGTTGGTTCCAGCGTTTGTAAAGAGGAATTTTATGCCTGGTTAAACATGAAGAAACCGACTGATGAAGAACTCGCAGCCGGTAAAAAATACCCGTCAGGATACTGTCATTTCCCTGAATATGACGATGAATATTTCAAACAAATTACTGCTGAACAGCTTGTAAGAATGGAAGATAGACGCGGATTTATTACTTTTCATTGGGAAAAGCTTAGAAAAGATAACCACTTTTTAGATACTCATGCTTACAACCGGGCTGCTGCTGCTATGCTACAAATTGACCGGTTTAGTGATGATGATTGGAAAGCTCGTGAACGTTTATACGGTACTACAAAACAGGTAGTTGACTCTAAACCGGTTGACGTTGATACTATGATTCAATCTAAGCAAAAAACACCAACGTTACGACGCAAAGGCTGGTTAAAACGAAATGGCTAATTTTACCACAGAACAAGTGCAGAAATTAAAAGACGCCTACGCTCGGGGTATACTCGAAATTCGTGAAGGTGACTCATGGGTCAAATACAATAGTTTGTCAGAAATGCGTCAGGCAATTCAGTTGATGGAATCTGAATTAAGTTCCGGCCCGGTGCCACGCGGTAGCCGTCTTGTGTCAATCAGCAAAGGTTATTAATAATGAATTTTCTTGATAAAATTATTTTAACCATATCACCCGAAGCTGGTTTACGTCGTATGCGTAATCGGCTGGCCGCTGAATTCGTTGTACGCAAATATGATGCAGCCACACAGGGTGGTCGTCGTAATAGCGGCTGGTTTCGATCTAAGACCACTGCAGCTGAAGAAGTATCCGTTGCAGCGAATGCACTGGCAGCAACTGCCCAGGAACTTTGTCGGAATAACCCACTTGCCCACCGCATTAAAATCATTTGGGCAAGTAATATGGTTGGCTCGGGCATCCGTGGCCAGGTTGCCACTACAAACAAAAACGTGCGTAAAAAAGCTAACCAGGCATTGTCTGATTGGGCTTGGTCTACCTTTGCCGACTTCGATGGGCATTATAGTTTTTACGGCCTGCAATGGCTTTGGGCTGCGACAATCGTTGAATCTGGTGGTGTGCTTATCCGCAAGCATGTTGACGATAAAGGTGGCAAAGAGCGTGGATTAGCACCGGTACGCCTGCAGACGTTTGAACAAACAATGCTTGACGCCACAGTCAGTAAACCGAAGGTTGAAGGACACACCGTTTTATCGGGTATTGAATTTGATTTAGAAGGTAGACCATACGGTTATTGGATTAAAAACCTTGATAGACTTACTGGTCAAATCTCCAATAATCCGCCGATATTTTTACGCAAAGACATCGAATGTATTCACCTTTTCCGCAAAGAGCGTTCGGGACAGCATTTAGGTGTAAGCTGGTTAACGCAATCAGCCACAACGCTGAACAAGTATGACACCCTGATTGACGCTAAATTGATGCAGGACCAGATTGCTGCATGTTTGGGTATTATTATCAGCGGTGCAAGTAGTGCTGTTGGTGTTGGTAACAGTAACAGTCAGATTGAAGAAATTGAACCAGGTATGGTTCATTATACTGACCAAGGTGCTACGGTCACCACGGTAACACCTCCATCGTCGCAAGGTAGTGCCCAGTTTATGGAAATTGTGCGTTCTGACATCGCCATAGGCGCCGGTCTTGCTCACACCCAGGTCACCGGTGATTATAGTAAAATGAACTTTGCGTCTGGTAGAATGAGTAAAATTGAGTTCTTTCAAACACTTGACTACTGCCAAAAGCATATGTTAGAACCGGGTTTAGACACCATTTTCAGGTGGTTTAGTGCTGTTTATATGATGTCAGCGAATGTAAACGCCCGAAATGTTTTAAGTTGCAGTTGGACTTATCCGCCACGAGGTGTTGTACAACCGAAAGAAGAACTCGACACACTGATCACTAAGGTACGCGCTGGTTTTACCACACCATCTGCAGCAGTTAAATCAATGGGTGACGCTGATGGTAACCTTGAAACTGTAATTGAACAGTGGAAGGTAGATAAACAATTGTTTGGTGATTTACCGTTTGATATTGACCCGTCAAAATTCAGTAAGGCCGGTAATCAGCTGAATGTTGATGACGCTGCCAGCAGTAATGCCGCGTCACCGGCAAAAAAAGAGGGTGACGAAGATGCAGAATAACCCTGATGTAACAGCTGTATTGACAACAATTAATCAATCACTCGCCGCGCTAGTTGACCGGGATCGTCATTATGAAAAAGAAAGACTTCAGCATATTGGGGACGTTAAACATATGAATGAAGCTATTTCAGCGCTTACCAGGTCTAATGAAAAGGTCAATGATAGTATCAATAAGCTCATATTACAGACCAGAACAAGTGAACAACACATTGAAATTTTGCGAGAATTGATTGTTTCAAAAGATAGCGAAAATAAAACATCAATCAGCAGACTTGGTGAACGTGTTGGGGATTTAGAAAAACATAATTTTGAATCAACCGGTGAACGTCGTGCAAGTGAAAAACATTCTAAATTTTGGTCAGATAACTGGTTTAAACTTGTAACATTGTTTATTATCTTAATACCGGTTATTGTAGGCTTGTATAAAATGATTAAGAGTAGCTGAAATGGAACGTAAAATTACAGCATCAAGCACAATTGACGCACAACGCCTTAACGGTATGGTTCGTCCTGAAACTGTTAACCTTGAAAACAGAACTGTTGAGTTTGTTTTTACAACAGGGCAAGAGGGTCAGCGCTTTCATTGGGACATCGGCTATTATCTGGAAAGTTTAGAAGTCAGCACCACAGCAATCCGCCAAGATCGTCTAAAAAAAGGGTTGTCTGTTATTGATAACCACGACACTTACCGTGGTATCAGTAATGTTCATGGTATTACTGAAGAATACCGAATTGAAAACGGTGAGTTAGTGGGTACTGTACGTTTTGCATCTGACGCTGATTCTGATGTAGTTTTTCAAAAGGTGGTTGATGGTATTTTACGACATTGTTCGTTAGGATACATCGTTCACCGCTATGACGCGATTTTAAACGCTGGGGAAGGGTTAGACACTTACCGGGCAACCGATTGGGAACCTACCGAATTGTCAATCGTTCCAGTTTCGTTTGAAACCAACAACGGTATCAGAGCTATGGAGTGCGAAAAACCAGCGCCAGAAAGTCTGTTTCCGTTACAAATCACCATCACTGGGGAAGATACCACCATGAAATTCCGAAATATGTTATTAAAGTACCGCGACCCTGCAAAGGTTGATGGTGACGCTGCTGGTGGTGGTAATCCTGCCCCAGCACCTGTAATTAACCGCGCTGCTGACCCAGCACCTGCACCAGCACCAGCACCAGTCGTTGTGGCACCAGTCGCCCCTGTTGCGTCTGATCGTGGCTTAATCACCACGTTCACCACCAACGCTCGTGCAGCTGGTTTTGATTCTGAACATGCCGTCAACGCCTTTAGCCGTGGCCTGACGCTGGAACAGTACAACGCAGAACTGTTGCAGGCCATGTCACAACGTTCAGTTGCACAGACACCACAAGTGCCGTTAGTTGCTGATAACCGTTCTGACCATAAAGAACAAGAGCGCAATTTGATTGTGACATCTATTCTGGCTCGTAATGGTATGGCTGAAGCAACTGCAGAAACCCGCAAGTTTAACGGTGCCACTTTGATGGATTTAGCCCGTCATGTGATGGGTCAGCAAGGTTTTATGAACCCGCTGGAATTATCAAAACGTGCTTTCCAAAGTACCAGCGATTTCCCGCTGATTCTGGAAAACGTAATGAATAAATCTCTGGCCGCTGGTTATGAAGAAACACCACGGACGTTTTTAGGTTTGGGTCGTCGTGGCTCAGTCAACGATTTCCGTGCAAAACATACTTACCGTATGGGTGATGCACCTTCACTGCTACCACTGGGTGAAAACGGTGAATACCAAAGCGGCACAATCAGTGAAGCAAAAGAATCGTTCGCAATTGACACCTTTGCCCGGTTAATCGGTTTCAGCCGTAAGATGCTGATCAATGACGATATGGGTGCTTTAACCAACGTGCCACGTTCATTCGGCCAGGCCGGTTCACGTTTGGAGTCTGATGTGGTTTGGGGTCTGTTGTTGAACTACAACTTCCGTCTGAGTGCTGCAGCAAACTTTAAAATGCGTGATGGTAAAACGTTTTTCCATGCTGACCACAACAACCTGGTCACTGGTGCTGGTTCTGTACTGGGTGAAGCAGCGTTAAGCACTATCCGTCAAAAAGGTCGTAAGATGAAAACTCTTGACGGCAATTTCATGAACATCATGTGGAACACTTTTGTATTCCCTGAAGAACTTGAAACAGACGATGAAAAACTGTTGATTAATTCTATCATGGCAACCCAGGTAGAGAATATCAACACGTTCCAGGGTAAATACAACTTCCGGGTTGAACCGCGTTTAGCCGTCGTGTCTCCCACAGCGTTTTATGGTTTCACTAACATGATTGACGCATTTGAATACGCTTATCTGGCTGGTGAAGAAGGCATGTACACAGAAATCAACAATTCAACTAACGTTGATGGTATGGAAATTCTGGTGCGTAAAGACTTCGGTGCTGGTTACGTTGACGAGCGTGGTGCTGTTAAGTCAGCCGGTGCGTAATTAAATTTGCTGGGGGTTCGCCCCCGGTTTCCGTTTTCGCTGTGTGTAGAGGATATTTATCATGGCTAAGAATTTTGTTAAAAAGGGTGATACAATCACCTGTGTTGCTCCAGCTGGTGGTGTTATCGCTGGTCAGTTGTATTTGTTGGGTGCGTTAGTAGTTGTTGCAGCTATTACAGCAGCTGCTGGTGAAGAATTTGAAGGTCACACGAAAGGCATCTGGAACTTTACTAACAAAACACCTGCTAACACCCCTGCGTTTGGTGCTAAGGCTTATTTAAACGCTGCCGGTACTGAAATCACTACCACCGCGTCAGGTAACACTTTTATCGGTGTGTTCCTTTCCTCTGGTGGTGGTTCGTCTGGTATTTGCCAGGTACGTCTAAACGGAACGGCTGCTGCTTAATGCCGTCCATTTTCGCAGAATTAGCACAGGCACTTTCTGTCACTAATGAAGTGATGGGGGTGCCTTGCTCATTTATGCGACCCGATGATCACACCACAATTGACAACGTGATGGTGATCATCAATAGAAATAAAAAAGTCACGGATGAATTTAAGATGATTGTTGGTTTCAGAAATGAAGCCAATTTTTTAAAATCCCAACATCCTCGCCGTCCTGAACCCGGTGATATCATAACCGCCGAAGGTGGTGTTGAATGGCGTATTGGTGATGTTACTACTGAAACCGAAATTAAGTGGTATGTTGATGTAAGGGAAACATAATGGCTGTTTATAAGGCTACTGCACCCCAATCATTAATAAGTAAAATCAAAACGAACTCCGCAGTTATTAATCGTGCCGCTGCCCAAGCGTTGAATAAAACTGCTACATTTGCAATCAATAAATCCGTTGACGAAATCACCAAAGCTGTGAACCTATCACCTGAATATGTTAAAAAACATTTCAAAGTTGGTAATCGTGCGTCACCGTCAAACTTATCTGTCGTTATTTATGCCAACGAACGCGCCACACTTTTGACCAGGTATAAAACTAGTCAGTCTGCTAAAGGTATTCGTGTTGCCGTCAATCGTGGTGGTGGTCTGACAGAATTGCGCGGAGCATTCAAAATAAGCGGTCTGCGTGGCTCCCAGGCTACTGGTATTGCTATGCGTAACAAAGTGGCCTTAGAATTCTTCGAGCGTGCCGCTGGTAATGGTGAGCGTACATCTGGTAAATCTTCAAAGTTAGCCCGATTAGCAGCAAAAGCTAAAGCTAGACCAAACGGTATTTATGTTCTTCACAGTCGAAGCATTAACCAACTATTTACCAGCGTTAGGGATGATGTAGGTCCACTTGCGAGTGACTTTTTACTGGAAGATTTTATAGAACAATTCAACAGGTTGAAACTAAGATGACGACTAAACTTTATGCTAGTACTCAAAATTTAACTATCGAAAAGCTTAAAACTATTAATCGCAACGCTGGTTTTTTAACTGACCCTACAGTCTTAAATGGTTTTTTGGTACACCACGCAGCTGATTTATTAAAGGGTAAAGGGGGTAAAAACTTCCCAGCGTTGACCGTTCAATATTTTAAGGATGTGAATAAACAACAGCAGGGGTCACTTGATTCAATCTGCAATCGTACCGTGCAAATTTTTGGTGCCGTCAGCGCGGATTGTCCTGACAGTGTAAATGAAAAACTTGATGATTTGCTGTTTGATGTTAAATGTGCCATCTGTAATACTGATAGTAATTTGATGATTACTGAGGTAGATTATTCATTGCCGGAAAACAACGACCCTTATGCTATTCTAAGGGTGACGGCAACTATCAAAGTAACGGAAAAAATAGGAACTATATGAATAAGATTATACCATTGGGCGATCAAGTTATCGTTCAAGTAATCCCCAATCCAAGTACAAGTGTTGGTGGTATTGTTTTGGCGTCTAAAGACGTTGAAGAAAGTGTAACGGGTATCGTAGTGACACCGAACCCTGAAAGTTATCATCGTGATGGAACCAGGCGCAATCAAAGCCAGGTACGTGCCGGTGACAAGGTTGTGTTCGCCAAAAAATCTGGTACAAAAGTTCTACATGGTCCTGTTGGTGTTGATTTACTGGCAATACCTGAAGATTGTATTTATTATATTGTGGAGCCATCCGATGAAAGACAAGGTTAAAAAAGTAACGGTTGTAATTGCCGTTGATAGAATCAGAATTAATGGCGTTAATCAAACAGGAATGAAAGGCAAGTCGGTTGAGATTGACTCTGCTGATGTTTCAACCTGGTTAGCGCATAAATTTATTGAAAAACCAGCAGAGGTAACAGACCATGAGTAATGCAACCCGTAACCGTTCTTTTATCGGCGGTGGTAAAATTTATATTCAACAAATTATCGCCGGTGTGTTTGGTCCAGCATACGCATTCGGTAACGCTGATAGTTTTAGCTTCGCTATTGGTGAAGATAAAAAAACACAGCGAAACTTTCAAACCCCTGGTGGTGGTAATATTGCATCACAATCGGCGATCACTGACGTAACTGCAACAATTAATGCACTTTCATTCCAACCGCAAACACTGGCAACGGCGTTGCGGTCGTTGGTTACTGCGAACACCGGTACAGCGATCACAGATGAAGTTCAAAAAGCATTTAAAGATGCGTTTGTAAAACTTGATAGTATTCCAGACGTTGATGAAACAATTACTGTCAAAGATTCCGCAACAGGGCTGGTTACGTATGTCAACAACGTTGATTACATAGTTGAACGCGCTGGTTTGTTTATCCCTGAAGGTTCTGCAATCACAACCGCTGATACACTGAATGCTGGTGTTGATATCAAGGTAACTTATACCAGTGTGGATACGTTCAGTGTTCAAGCGATTACACAATCATCACTCGAATACCGGTTGATTTTTAACGGGTTCAATGACGCTGATAATGGTAAGGCTGTAAGTGTTGTCTGCCACAAAATTAAGTTCAGTCCGACCCAAGCGTTAGATTTAATTAGTGAAGATTTTGGGGCGTTACCAATCTCATTTGAGATTTTGGCAGATGACACCATTGTAGCAGCTGGTGAATCACAATATTTCAGTGTGGAAATGACCGCATAACTGTAAATCATAATAATTAAGGGGTATGCTTAGGCATGCCCTTTTTTTTATTTGGAATTTGACACATGGCCAGCACCAAAGATACCGATATTGTAAAGCTGCGAATTGAAGCGGAAAACTTAGCAATTGCCGAACTTGATGAAACGGTTGATGGTCTTGGTGAACTGGGTGCAGCCAGTCGTAAGGCTCAGAAGGATTTAGAACAACTTGAACTTAGTAAAGAAACAATTAATTCATACCGGCAAGCTACTGAAGAACGTGCCCGGTTACGCAATGAATTTGATTTAGCTGAAATTAGCTACGAAAAACTATCTAAGGCTGTTAAAGCAAACAAAAACGCAACAGACGAAGAAATTTTAGCCGTTAAAAATGCTAAGCGTGAATTATCCGATATGGGTAAAGTTTTACGCAGCCAGGATACCGAATACAACCGGTTAAGTCGCAGCCTAAAGCAATTTGGTATTGACACCAAAGATTTAGATGGTACACAACAGAAATTACAACAACAAATTCAAGATACTTCCGTACAAGCTGCAAAGCTGACCAGTGATTATCAAAAACAGATTGTTGCTGTAAGACAACGTATTGATGTTGAAAAACAAGCTATTACTGTTGCAAAACAGTCTGAACAAGCAGCTACACAAACTGCAATCGAACAAGAAAAGCTGGTTGATTCAACCAGAAAACTTGCCGCAATTGAAGCTTCGAGAATTGCCAACCAAGCCAAGTTAAACCAGTCGCTGGAACAATATGAACAATCACTACGTGAATTAAATAACGAAGTGGATGACGCGATATTAAGTACATCCGAATATATCAGAGAAGAAGAACGGTTACGCAAGTCATTAGAATTAAGTGAGGCTCAGACTAAAACAATTCGCAATTCGTTACGTGCCGAAATTGATGAACGCAAAAAAGTCGAAAAGTCGTTAGAGGCCCAAGCGTTAAGCCAGAAAAAATTAACAGAACAACAAGCAGCAGCTGCACAAGCTGAACGGTTGGCCGCTGTTGAACTTGACCGGGTAAAAGCGTCTGTCAAAGAATATGAATTAGCACTTGAAAAGCTTAATCGTGAAAAAGCTGATGGTGTGATCACCAGTGGTCAGTATATTCGTTCAGAAAACCAATTACGCCGGTCATTGCAGTTGACTGAAGCCCAAGTGAAACTTACCAGACGCGCTATCGAAGCCGATGTAGTTAGCCGTTCAACAGGTGCCAAAAACACAGACCTGCTGACACAAGCAACCCGTAGGCTTGCACAAGCGTACACTGTGTTATTAGGCGCACAGAAAGCAGCGCAGGCAGTTACAGCCGGTGTGACAGAATATGGTCAGCTAGAGACAGCGATCACTAAGGTTGAAAAAACCACAGGTATTGCCAGGGAACAGACTGAAAGACTTGCTGAAACACTATCCGATTTAGCACAAAACATCACACCAACAGCAACAACCGAATTGCTTAAATATGCTGAAGTTGCTGGCCAGCTGGGTACTAAATCAACAGGTGATTTGCTAAACCTGGTTAGTGCTGCAGATGCGTTAGAGAATTCAACTGATTTGGCCGGTGATCAAGCGGTTCAACTGTTGGCCAGAATATTAACCATGACCGGTGAGGGCATCCCTGCAATTCAAAACATTTCGTCTGCTGTAGTGGCACTGGGTAACGATTTCGCAGCCAGTGAAGCTGACATAGTACAAATGACTAAAGAGATTGTTGCCGGTACTCGTGAAATCGAATTGTCGTCAAAAGCTGCTGCTGCAGTTGGTGCAACACTTGCTGAATTAGGTCAACCTGCTGAACGTAGCCGGACGGCCATTCAACGCCTTGCTGGTGTGATTAAAGAAGCCACCGTAACGGGTGGTGAAAATATGGAACGCCTTGCGCTGATCACTAAGATGACTGGGCAAGAAATTGTTGATTCATTTGGTACCGAACCTGAAAAAATTCTGTTGGCATTTTTAAAGGGTCTTGATGATATCAACGAATCAGGTGGCCAGATGTCAACTGTGTTGCGTCAGATGGGCATTGAAGGTTCTGAAGCACTCACAGTATTGGGTACCCTAGCTGGTCGCACTGACAGGCTTGAAACCGCGTTAAAACTCAGTAATGAACAGTGGGTTGCTGGTAATGCCCACATGAAGGAAGCAGCCAAAGCATATGCCAATCAGGAATCTGCATTAGGTCGGTTAGATAATAAATTCGGGGTGCTTAAAAAATCCATCGGTGAAGCATTCAGCGACGAAACCGAAAAAACCATAAACGCTGTCGGTGATGTTATTGCCCAAACAACTGATGAAGTTGTTAGCTTAATGGAACTTTTACCTGAAGCTGTTACAGGGTTAACAGAAACATTGGGTGTACTTGATAATCTATTAAACACGTTCAGTTCAGACGACTCTGGTTTTAGTGCCCTTGAAAACGTAATGGGGTCTATCAAGATTTCAGCTAATACCGTAACAGGTGCACTGAATCTGATGGTATTAGGGTTGCAAGGCGCTATCGTAGCAACGTTAGAATTGCAAAAAATTGGTAATGAAACACTTGGCCTGAATTTTGATGAAACTGGTCTGAACCGGTACAAAGAGTTAATGCGTGAAACAAAGAACAGCATTGATCAAGATTTAAAAGATATCAGTGACGCACAAGACCGGATGGCCGGCAAATCGTCTATCGCTTTTGAAGGGTTAAAAGACGCTGCTGAAAAATATAAAGGTGCTATTACCAATTTATCTGCTGAACAACGCGCATCAATCACAACTATTCTTGCAAAAAATGAGTATTCAGCCGCTGAGGATGGTTTATACCGTCAACTGACTGCCAGCCTTGTCCGGGCTAACCGTGAACAGGAAATTGAAACACAGTTAAAATTACAAAGTGCAGAAGCGTCCCGCCAATCAGCTGAAGCCAAGCAGGATGAAATTGGTAGTATTGAACAGCTGGTAAATGCTCAGATCGGTATCAACGTGTCGATGACTGAGTATCTTGCAAAAGCAACACTAGTTGAAGAATCAATTGCAAATGTCAAAGCGTTACGCGAAGCCGGTAAGGTTACTGATGAAGCTGCTGCATTGGCCATTAATGAGTTATCTGCATCTTTGTCACAATACAACATTGTTGTAACAGAACAAGTTGAAGCAGTAAAAGCAAATACTGCGTCAACTGAAGAAAACCTTGCAGCCCGTAAAGAATTATTCCAACAGTACCAGGATGGTGCTATTACAGAGGCTGATTTTACTGCAGCAATTGGTGCGTTAAGTGACAATTATACAATTGCCACACAGTCAGTAGGCACATTCGGTAAAGCTGTTACTGCAAACACATTGGGTCAGGCCAAATTTGCTGACGAAATTTTACAGTCTGAAAAAAAGATTACAGAGTACAACGAAACTTTAGAGGCTGGTAATCAAATTGCTGCAGACCGTGCCAGAACCTTAGCTGCACTTGCTGTTGAAGAACAAAAGTTAAAAGGTTTACGGACGGAACAGAGTCAGCTAATCGCCATAGAGAACGCCAACTATGGCCAGCTGGTCGTTATGCAGCGTCAATATCAACAGGAATTGTTGTTATTGCAGCGCCAGTTCGAAGCTGGTTCATTGACAAAGGCAGAATATGAAGAACGCACCAGATCATTGACCCAGGCGCTGAACGAAATTAATAGTGTCATTCGTGAGAATACTGAAATCGTTCGTGAAAATAATAGTGCAACGTCTAGCGCTAGTGCAACACAAGGTATACACACAGAGGCTGTTACTAAATCAACAACAGCAATTAGCTTGTATGGTGAAGCTAGTAATTATCTTAACCAACAATTTGATTTAAGTAATAAATCAATTAGTGAACTTACTAAACGGTATGATGAACTCGGTGAAAAGATTTGGCAAAATGCCGGTGTTACTGGTCAGTTCTGGAAAACACTAGCTAATGAGTTTGATAAAGGTTTTGCCCGTGAACAAAGAATTATCGGACAGACTTTATCTTATCGGAAATTGATCGATACTCTTGACCAAGGAAACTTATCATTAGCTCAGTTGGAAAAAATAAGTTACCAAGCAAATAACTCGTTGTATACCCTTTCTGAACAACAGCTAGATCCATTATTGGCTGCAATTCAAAAAGCAAAAGATGAAATACAAGCCTTAAACGGTGTTGTTGATGATGCGTTACTAAGTGTACAGGACCGATTAGATAAAGCATTAGGTAATGAGGAATCAATTATAAAACGTAAATTTAAAACTGAGATTGATGAATATTTAGCATTAATGGAAAAGGCTAAATTAGCAGGTGATGCCACCCTGGTTAGTAAAATTGATGAAGCAATTACTAAATTGAAACAGGCCCAGGACATAGAGTATAAACAACAGTTTGGTAAACCAACTACACCAAACACACAATCTACCACTAGTGCACAATCTACCACTAGTGCACAATCTACCACTAGTGCACAATCTACCACTAGCGGAAATGGTCAGCAGGTTGTGTTACAGTTGCAAGTAGGTAATAGCAGTTATAAGGCACAAATGGACCAAAACTCACTTAGCAAATTAGTATCAGATATTCAACGTGCGTCTAAGGTAGGGGGCTAACGGTGTCCAATCAAATGATTGATACAATCGAACCAGAAATACAACAACTGGTCTGGTTAAATAAAAACACACAACGCAAGGTGTTCGCCAATAGTAAACGCGCCAGTAATGGTGCGCTAATTGTCCAACAAACCACAGTTGTCGCCGGTCTACCTGTGATCGTTGGTACATTGACTGGGTGGATGACTAGGCTAGACTTTGAAGCATTACAAAATCACAACAGTACAACACTTGGCCCCTTTACATTGAAAATAAATGATGACGAATTAGATGTAATTTGGGACAACACCGGTGATGCTGTTACCGGTGATGATTTATTCACAGTGGTTGGTGGTTGTGATACGCTAACAAATGTAACCCTTAAATTTCTGACGGTGTAAAATGACAATCATACGAAGCGACCTAGTTATTTTTAAACCTGAGTTGTTGGGCGATACTGACCAATCAGGTGGCCAGCGCACCAATAACAAAGTTACCTCTGGTTTATTAAACGATTTATTTGACCCAATTTCAGATATTGACCACGCGCAATCAGCTGTTGAAATCGTCAAATGCTATCCGGCATTAAACACACTTGGTACGGAAAAGTTGATCGGTGGTCATATTTTTATCAGCAGCCCACCAGTTGATCCATTAGTTACCACAATGATTGTTGAAGCAGGCGACCTTAATGATAATACTCGTATGCCTGAAATGGTTGACATACTTGAATCAGCTGTTAAACCTGGTGCATTGATAAACGGTGCTGGTCCTGAATTCGTCCCATTTCAAGATAGTTTTTCATCGAAGTATCTAACTAGAAATGAATCAGGAACAAGCATAACAACTTACTTAGTTGTTGGTGATATTATTGCGATCACTGTGGAATATACTGGTAACGAAAGTGCTACTTACCCCAGGTTAGAACATATTTGTCAAGTTACAGGAGTATCATTAGCTGTAAATGGTGTTGTTACATTTAGCCCAGCCATTGAAACGCTTACACCAGGACCATCTATTTCTATTAATTCTCAATCCGGGTGCACAAAAATTAGAAAAACAACCACTGTATCACAGTTAACATATCATGGTGTTAAAGAGTTACAGACTAGTGCCACTTTGGGTAGTATTGAACTTGATGTAGGTTCTACTACACAACAAATAATACCCACTGTACCAGTACAATACCCGTATTCTAATCAGGTGCCGGGTGATGGCTCACGATTAGTTACTAAGTCAGCAATATTAACAGCAACAATTGCAAGAACTTACTTATTTACCGTCCCATCATTATTAGCTGTTGGGTCAGCTAAAATTAGTTATCGACCTATCGTAACGTACACTGTAAATACTGGTTCTGGTAATGCTGTTTACTCTAATGCAGGTATGACTATTGGTTCTGGTACTGTTTCAGTAACGCTTACTAATGCGCCTGTTGTCGGTACACCAATCACATTATCCTATCTTTCGAATACCACGTATCTAAACCATAGTTATGTTGACCCTGTACCAGATGACATGATAATTGTTAAAAATACAGTTAACAGCAGTATTGTTTACAACGGTTCCAGGGTTTCATGTTATGAAGAAGATGACGCATTCTATATTTATTTAGGTGCACCAACTTTTGAATACATTTTAGCTGGTACTTTCAATTATACGACTGGTAATTTTATTGCAGCATCAGCATCGTTTTCAGCATTCCAATTTACATCACTAGTTAGTTTTTTAAACGGTGAATCAAATTTTTCTTTTGCATTACCGTTTTCAAACCCCCGATTAGATTCGTTCAACGTACGTGTTGTTAATCTCGTTGGTACCTTATTAAGTGGTAGTTCTGATAATTTAGGGGATATAGCTGGTACAGGGATAACAGGTACAATAGTTAACGGTGTAGTTAGTCTAACTTTTTCATCAGCTGTTGATTTGAGCACCTTGGTTTATGACGTAATTGATATTTATAAAACGTTACCACCAGCCAGCATATTTGGTCTTGACCCTTTGAGGATGCCAACAGGCGGCACAGTTAGTGTATTTCAAAAATGGGGTGTTGTTGCTATTCAACACAGTCAGTTTCAGGTTGTAGCGTCACCGGCACCAGCACAGGTAAAAACAATTAGAACAAATGCAAGATTTGCTGATATCACAGATGCAAATAATGTAAGTTTGTGGACAGTTGGTAACACTCATTTTACTGTTGACCTTGACGCAGGCACAGTAACCATTAACAGTTCATTCCCTGGGTTTACTGCACCATTTACCCTGGTTGATACTATTGGTGAACTTGGTTTAGTTGCTAATGTAAACACTGATTCTTTGTTGTTAGCGTCTGAATTAACCCGTACATACCCTGCTGGGTCAACGGTTGCTAGTGTTCAGAATTTAGGTGATTTACAAGCTGTGGTTGGTCTTGTTCGGGATATGACAAGCTGGGGTAATAATTGGGACATTGATGGTACTGCTGCAACAGCAAATTTAAATACAGCAGCTTACCCTATTGAGGTTAGTAACGCTGGTGCGATTAATGAGGATTGGGTAATAATATTTACTACTGGTACAGCGTTTCGGCTAGTCGGTAAAAATATTGGTCAGGTGGCCACAGGTGACACACTAAATGACTTTGTACCCATCAACAATGTTGTTGGTGAACCTTATTTTATAATTCGGCAAGAGGCGTTTGGTGGTGGTTGGTCAGCCGGTGAAGCAATCCGGTTTGAAACATTTGCAGCATCACGACCAATTATGCTGGTTCGAGTTGTTGAATCAGGTCATAGTCAGATCACAACAGACCGAGCATTAATTAGTTTCCGAGGTAACGAAGCATGAGCCAAGCTGTAACAGTGTATAGATGGGATGACCCAGGTGCACCGCAATTAACAAACGGTAAACCGTCGGAATTGATTGATATTCTTAACAAGTGTTTAGTTACCGGCTATGGTTCAAAATCACCACTAGGCTGGACTATGCCGTTTTATGAACCGGCAACACAATCTGTTATATTTAGAAATAACCCTGCTGTTGGTGGTTCTGGTGGTTATGTAAAACTTTATAGCAATACAGCTGCCGATGCTAATAACACCCCAATGCGTTTAACTTATGCACAAACTGTAAGTGATATTAATACTTTTTTTGGTCAAGGTAATGTTCAATCTGTTTGGTTAGGTACTAATATGACTCGTTGGGTTATCATAGGCACCACAATTGGTTTTTATCTAACCATCGACCAAAGTACACCAACCTTAAAAATGACAGGGCCGTCTAACTTTGGTACTGCTGCTTACATCGGTGATTTTTATTCTTCAATACCATCTGATGCCGGTCGTTTCATAGCGTTTTCATCTTTTTGGAATGCAACATTTTCTTCATCTGCTTCTGAAGATTCTTTGTACTACATGAGAGCAGCTAACGACTCATTGGTTAGAACACCTTTTAAAATTTATGATGCTGATGGGTTTAACGGTTCCAGGGATTATACTCTGAATATACTTTACCCAGGTAATACTGGTGGTATTACCAACTCTGTAGTTTTATCAGAACCTACATCAAATGAAATATTAATGCCTGCTTTTTTTTGGATAACAAACATGGCCATTACGTCTACAGCTGTTGATAGGTCAAACGTAAGCGTCAGAGATAGTACGTTATCACCTACTATTAGAGGTACACTACCTGGGTATGGTTATAGTTTAAAAGTAGGTTATCAAAATACTACTTGGCCATTTACTAAATCAATCAATGGTAATTTACACTGGTTATTAAGAAGTTTTATACAGGGTGGTTATACTTCAGCTGGCGCGTTTATTAATATGGAGCAGTGGAATGACCCATTTGGTAATATTTGAACAACAATACCCAAACCCAGTACATCGTGGAGTTGTTGAAGTTGATATTGACCCTGCTGCTGAAAGATATGCTGTATTCGACCGCAAAAGTATGAATGTAATAAGGGCCGGATTTAAACCAGGTTCAAACACAGTGAGATTTATTGTACCTTTTCAATACACTGTTGGGTTTGATTTGTTTGCGCTTATATTTGATGACTTAGGCGAACCATCGTATAACTTAGCCGGTGCTGATAAGATTCAAGCTGAACTCGTTGATGCAAGAACTGTAGTGCTAAATCCATGACAATTGAGTTAAGATTTTCTACACTTGTTGAAAATACAACAATACCGATCACATTGCGGTTTGAACCAATACCTACCATCCCGTTTGATTGGGGTCAGATTGGTATTGTTACAAGTGTTGATTTTTCCGATACTTTAGATCATGAGGTTGGTATATTATTAAATTGGTCGTTATTTCGTAGAGGAAATGATATATCAATTGCTTATACAGGTTTGGCTAAGGTTGGGAATCAACTAAACATTCCTTGGCAAGTTATGGGGTGGCATGACACTGTATTTAATTTGACATATATCGACACATCTTTAGTGGAACAATTAATACACCCTGCATGGCATATTACTAATCTTTACTGTACTGAAACAAAAACAAGCTGGTTAATACCTCCACAAAAGGAAAACAGAATAGATTGTTATTGGCAGTCAAAGTTAATAAAACATGAAACGCTAACTAAAATTAATTTTGAATCATCACTGCACCCAAAGCATGTCGATTTAAATGTTATATGGCGAAGTGGTAGTGACCAAGATGAAGTGGAATACAATATATTCTATGGGCCACATAAACCACGCTGGATTTGTAGCACGAATTACAGACCAGCAATCGGCAAAGTCACAATTCGATTTAGTAATTTGTTAGTTACACCGACTAACCCAGCAATTATTAGATTTACACCATCTGAAGAATTTTGCTACTACGATGATGGTGGTGGTTCGTTGGATGGTGGTGGTCAATTACCAAACTTTGATTTTAAAGTACCTATCGAACCGCAGATAAGAAGGGCATATTTAATGCAACCAACGTTAATTGTTACCCGAGTGTCGGACGGCACACCGATTGTTGTTGATTCCGTTTCGATATCAAATAGTCGAGGTCAGTTCACAGCAAGTGGTAGTATTGACTTTTCAAGTAAAGGTGATGCAGATAACGCAATTAATAATCTGTTACTGGTTGAAATTAACGGTTATGATTTTTATTTGTTACCTGAAGAAATTACCCGATCACAGTCGTTTGGGCGGTCACAATATTCAGCGTCATGCCGCAGCAGAATAGCACAGATAGCGTCACCCTTAAAATCGCTGGTCAGCTATAGCAATAACGTAGATCGTTCGTTAGCGGGGATTATGGGCGATATACTTACAGGTACTGGTTGGTCTGTTCAACTTATTGGATTTCTGGATTTTAACATACCTGCAGGTGTTTTTAGCATCACCGGTAAAGCACCTATAGAATCAGTAAATGAAATTGCTGATATGGTTGGTTGCATCCTGATACCGGATGAATTTACATCAGTAATTAATGTGGTTCCTCGTTGGCCGGTCACACCTTGGAACATGGGTACCGAAGTCTCCGATATTAACATTCACGATGCTGTAATTATTACATACAGTGCACGTGACGAACTAAATCAACTTTGTGACTCGTGCTGGGTTCGTGGTGAACAACAAGGCGTTAGTCGTCATGTGAGGCGCACAGGCACAGCTGGAAACATACCTACGTCAGACGTTAGCAATTCTTTGATCGTCACTGATACAGCAGCCAGATTAGTTGGTACTGCAAAAATTGTTGATACCGGTAAAAAAGAACGTGTCACAGTGTCTTTACCGGTCATGGATGATCTACCACCTTTGGTTAAGGGTATGCTGATTGGTGTTACATATTTCGGTGAGGTGTATAAAGCAACTTGTGATAGTGTGAGTATTACTGCCAGTGTAAACAGTGACGGTGATATTGATGTTACACAAACTGCAAATCTTGTCAGGCACATGGAGTAGCAACGATGCTTAAAGAGCTACGCAACGCTTTATTACCAGCCAGGATGATTGTCAAAGTCACCCAAGTAAACGGTGACGGTACGGTAACGGTAACAACTGATAGCGGTTTTGTGTTTAATGCTATCGGCACCGGCACTGTTAATAGTTATGTTTATGTTCAGGACGCAATGGTGATAGGCACCGCGTCAACATTAGCGCACGGGGTGATTGATATATGAACTACGGATTAAAAATGAAATCGGATATTGCTGTATTTTCCCGCAAGGTTGTTTCTGTATTCGGCGGCGGGTATAACGTCACTCGTGCGCTAATTGAATTTGCTGCTGTTGAAACGAACAGTGGTGAATATCCTGACGCACACCCTGACAAACTCGGTGTCGGTCTGACCCAGTTCGACCAGATTGGTTTTGACGACGTACAGCAGCGCACAAGGCCGAAAAACAAACAACGCCTGAAAGATATGCTCGGGTATGATTTGGACAAACTGCAGCTGGCAGATTTAGCGTATGACCCATTGTTAGCTCTGGCAATGACCCGGTTGAAACTGATGTTAATTCCCGAAGAAATTCCAGACAGTGTGGAAGGTCGTGCTCGGTATTGGAAAAAGTATTACAACACTGAGTTAGGTAAAGGTACTGTTGAAAAGTACATCGAAAAGGTATCACGACACGCTTGAAAAATGCCCCAGGTCTTACAGGGATAGTTTACCTGGGGCGACTAAATTAATCAGCTTTGTACTGTTCACAGATGGAAATAACCCGGTCATCGAAAACAACGTTTTGGTAAGTCTCGCCGTCCTGCAACACTTTCACAGTGTCATTACCATCCCCGTCGTTAAGACCTTCGATAGTCACGATAACTTCTTTATCACTGGCACAATGCGCCTGAACAATTACAGTAGTAGTCATAATGTTTCCTTTGTTTTGTGGTGGGTTGGATAACTTAGGTGATTTGCTACATGGTTGATAACCACCTAAGCCTTTTCTTTCTCGAACACAACCAGGGCAATCACATTTCATATTAATACCTTCGGTTGTGGTAGACCTGGTTTCGGTATGCAAAGTTCAGGATGCTGTTTCACTGCTTCGGTCAATTCTTCAGGTGTCATTTTCACCAGTTTGTAACCTACATTCAGTTTACGACTGTTGCCCATTTCAATAAAAATGGACTCGTTACCATCACGCGCAGCGTCCACCAATTCGGTAAACCTTGCCCTTGCATACTTCAAACCTTTAATGATCATCGTCTAACCCTCACTGACTGTTGCAACAGTATAATCACTGTTCTAACAGTGGGTCAATTAATTTGCGTGCTTCTTCGATATAATAGTTGTAATTCAGGTTTGACCAATTGAAATCATCAACATTGGCACAGTCTGCAGCCAGCCATTTACTACCCAATGAAATCTCCCGGTCGTAGGGTTCGGGTGCTATCTGATTCAGTGGCACCAGGTCATAAGTTTTAGCAGGACGTTTACCATCAGGTTTCACAACCTTGTAATCCTGGTCACGGTGCCTGATGTAATGGGTGCCGGTATTCCAGTGTTCACGCATTGCCGGTGTTGGTGGCATGATTTTAACCAGACGACCACCACTAACAGCAACATAATATCTGGTGGTGTTCTGTAGTTCCGTTCTGGTTCCATCTTGGTTAAACATCATAAGTTTTGATGACCGTGGTACCTTGGCCTTGATCATGAAATCAAACGGGTCACGACAAGCCATAATTTGCTGTACAACATCTTCACCACGTAACAAATACCCTTCAACAGCCCTTGCAATAATTACGCTGCTGTGGTCTTTGTGCCACGGGATTTCCTTGTGAACATAGGCACCTTTGCTTTTGATTTTACCGTTAACAGCGTGGGCAATGTAGTTGTTTACATCACGAATATACATAGCCTGATAAAAAGCGTATTCGAGTTCCAGACAGGTGAACTGTTCCCAAGCTTTACAAATACTTTCAACATGACCACGGAAAACACGTGGTACCTTGAATGTGATACCGTCTGTGTTCACCTGAATAAAACTGATGTCTGGTATTTGCATTAACCATTCACCCAACATACAAATCAATAATTGACAGTTGATCGTCGTAGTCATTGTGTACTGTGGGTCATAGAGAAAGCTAAACGGGCTGTTTGACTTACCATAAGGTACGTTCAAAGAATATTTCAGTGCCAAGTTTTCCATCGGAAATTTATCTTTAGGGTATTGGCCACGCATTGTGAAAACACCGTCGTATTCTTCACAGAATTGCGGCCCTAAGTGTGCTGGGTAAGTCTTGTTGACGATGCTGGTTCTCGGGTAAAAGCTGATAACGTCAATGTCAATAATTTCGTAATAATCGTCAGCTTTGATAATCGAACTTAAAACAGAAGCGTGCATACCACCACGACCAAACTGCCAACCAAACCCATTGATTACAGCACATGGGTAACCTTCAGTGTCATCGTCCTTTTTGTCTAGTTTGGTTTTAGTGATCACTTCACCCAGTAAGAATTGGTGAACTCGTTGAAACTCGGGGTGATTGAATCTGATATACGGAAAAATTACATCACGAAGTGCAATCGACGCCCTTGGTGTTTTGCCTCGGGTGTTCAGGCCAGCGTTATTCAGCTGCAGCCTGATTATTTCTTCACCCATTTTACCCTCACTGAAGTTGGTCATATCAATACCAAACTTGGCTGACATGGTTTCCCGCAGCTTTATTTCGTCAACGCTGAACATTGCAAACCCAATGGTTTCATCAGTATCGTTAACGTTGTACAAAAGCAACACCGGCCTTTGTTCAGCAGTAATTCGTGTACCTGGTGGAATTGGTAAATCTCTAACGTTCTTCGACCTCATGTTGATTTGTAAAACTTTTAAACTGGTATTTTTGGCCTGGTTGTCAAAGTGGTAAATCTTGAATAAATCAATTTGTGGAATAATCACATCTTTAGGTCTGATTGACGTTTTGTAACGTCTTTCACGGTATCCATCTTCAGTTTCGTTTTCACCTTTAAAAAGGTTTGCTGAATATTGGTAAATCATGTAAGCCTTTTGACTACCGCTATAACTTCCCCAGGCTTTGCAATTCATAAAAATAAAGTGCATCAACAGGTAATCATAACCAACATTATTAAAACCAAGCATCCTGCATTTATTCTGATGTAACCAGTACATCCAGTTTATCAATGCGTCAGTGTCATCCCGCCAGTCGCTAATCTCGAAAACGTAAAGTGCATTTGTCTGAATATGCCTTGCAGCAAGACTGTAAAAGTTTGGGTATGATTCTTCATCGTAGCCGTAATCGTTTGGCCAGGGCCATTCTGTTTTACGCTTTGCCGGGAATGTAATGGACATCGTTAATCCTTCAGTTCAATTTGAATTCGTTCAGTTAACTTGATCGCCTCTGGTTCAGACAACACAACAGCTTTGATAACTGCCACACCGAACGCTAATTCAAATTCACGTTGTATCAGTGGTGGTGGTAAATGGGGCATCTGTTTGGCTCGTTGCATACACCAACGCTGTAGGTAATGCCTCATTATGATCTGTGCATTCCGGCGCTTTGCATGGTTGTTGTAAGTAGCGCTAACCACAATATCTGCAGCCCCTGCGTATTGCATTCGCCTACGAACGTTTTCAGGCGGTTCATCGACTTTGGCACGTTCAGCCAGCAGTTTTTTAAACAGTTCGAGGTCAAGCTGATATTCAACAATCTTGCCTTGTTTTTCCTGAAACGACCGGATAGTTGCTAACTGTTCATCCTCACTGTGGTTGTGCTGACACTCGGGGCAAACATCTTTTTGGTCTGTGTTTGGTGCCGGTGCATAAAACGCACGACATTTTTTGCAAGTGATAGTAAATATTGTCTTGCCACTAGACCCGTTGGTTTTTTTTGGTGAATCGTCCAGCGTCCATTCAGGGTCATCGTGCGGGTACTGTAGGTTATATTTATCCATGAAGTAGGGTACGTTACCCACATGGTCAATTAAGATGCCGAACAACTTACCGTCAAGTATACGAAGCATCCGGCCAAACTGCTGTTTAAACATGGCATACGACATGGTTTTACGAAGTTGGATAACCACCTCAACGCCAGGAACGTCAAAGCCCTCAGAAAACAAATCACAGTTGACTAGTATCGTGGTCCTACCTGACCGGAAATCCTCGATTTCTTTTTTCCGTACCGATGGTAAATCCTCTGATGATAAACTGACGGCCTTAACACCAGCAGCCCGAAACTGTGCAGCAACATGATCACTGTGGGCTATGTTTACGGTAAAAATAATGGTGCGTTTACCAAACGCTTTATCTTTCCAGTTTTCAATCACGTTGCCGGTGATATTTGATTTATCAGTTGCTTTGGCCAGTTTATCCCTGTTGTAATCACCACTACTGGTTATATTAACATCAGAGGTATCGACCATTGATTCAGGCACATAGATTTTGTACATACACAACAGTTTTCGTTCAATAAGTTTGTGCATGTTGGTGCCGACGTACATAGCATCAGCAATGCCTGAAGCATGACGACCCAAACCTTTACGGTCAGCCCTTAGTGGTGTTGCTGTAACCAGCATTCCCTTTGTGCCTGGTTGTTCGTCAAGCTTTTCAATACAACGGTGCCACTTGCTATCCTTGGTCATGTGGTGACCTTCATCCATCATCCACAGTTTGATGTAGGGTAAAATTGCAGCAACATCACGCCGCCAGAAAGTATCAACGGATGCCAAGATGACCATTGAAGATTCACGATAATAGCTGTTACCAAATTTCTGGTGATTGTTATTGCTGATAAAATTTACGGTAGGTTTGCTGCTGTAAATGCTGTGATAAACATTAAACAAGCAAAGCGCTTCACTGATTTGTTCAAGCAAAACATCACGGTGTGCAAATATCACAACACCTTCCCCACGCTGGTTACACCGCCATGCAAAATGGGCCATGAGGATGGTTTTACCGGCACCTGTGGGTAATACAGCCATGACGTTTTTAAATGCTTGACTGTGTAGTTCATCAACCTTGTTAGCTGTCTCGGTCTGGTGTTCTCTTAGTTGAATCATTGGAAATCCTCTGTGAATGAGGCAAGACTAACAGACAACAAAAAAAGTGTAAAATAAAATTTGACATTTAAAATTACATCATCCAGTATTTGTGGCATCGGCTAAATGACTCCGATAACTAACCAAGAGGATTTACATTATGGGTTTGCTAGAACAGGTTAACTACCGATTAAGCTTGATTTGTGCAGCTTTGAATATTGCGCTGACTGATGACACAGTTGGTGTTGTGGAAACTGTGAACAAGTTACCACCAATTGAAACCGTTGTTATCCCAGGCATGGCACCTGCTGCAGTAACTGCTGCTGTGTTAGGTACCGTTGCTGGTGTTCCTGCAGCGCCTGCCGGTGCGCCACGTGTCACCGTTAAACAGGCTCTTGATGCTGGTGCAAAACTGACAGGTCAAGAAATTGACGAACAGGGTTGTTACTGGGCGAAAGACATCAATACCAGTGTGCCAGCTGTTACACAGAAAAACATTTGGAAACGTGGTAAAGGTGTTGATAATACTTTGTACGATAATCGTGTTGCAGCTATTAAATCTGAAGTTGCTGGCGCTGCACCGGCTGCAGTCACCACCACAGCAACGCTACCGGTGCCAGCAGTAGCAGGTTTACCGTTACCTGGTTTACCGTTACCTGGTGCAGCAGTCCATCAGTCATCACTTGAAGATCCAATCCGTAAAGAAGTTATTGCCGGTATGGGTGTGCTTACCAACAAATACGGTATTGATTTTTCTGTCATCAGTATTCTACTCATGGAACATGGTGCTAAAAATGGCACGTTCCCTGAACTACAGGATGCTGTTTATCCTGAAGTTAATAAAAAGTTAAATGCTTGGGCAATTGCGTTTGACTTGGTTGATGATGCCGATGAATCTGTTCGTGGTATGAACAACAATGACCCGACTTATCTGATGACTTTGATGACTCAATTAAAATTGGGTACTCAAGATTTATCAACCGTCCAATACCGTGATTTGTATCGGTTGTATCAGAATGTTCATGCGTATCAGAATCAGCTCGAAGCGCATTTCAAAAAACCGTTAACACCAGTTCAACCTGACCCGTTTGCATCGTAGGTAACTCAATGTCAACAGTGCACAGTAATTTTGGTGGTAGCAGTATTTATATTTTAGATAAATGCCCTGGTGCATTACGTCAGTATAAATACGCGCTACAGAACACCAGCAGCCCACAAGCTGAAGAAGGTACAGCAGCGCACCAGATGGCTGAATTTGCTTTCAAAGCTGGTTTGTCTGCTTATGACTGTGTGGGGTTAGAGTTTAATAATCATTCGGTAACTGATGCAATGGCCAATGATGTGCAACTGTACATCAGTGATATCCGGCGCATCGTTGCCGAAAACCCCGGTGCAGTTTTAAGAGTTGAACCAAAAGTAACAATGAGTAGTGTTCACACTGATGTTTTTGGGTATGTCGATGCGTCAATTCACATCCCATCACAGCGTAAATTGTATACTGGTGATCTGAAGTATGGTTATGGTCTGGTTGAATCATCAACAATGCAGCTGAAGCATTACAGCGTATCCACTTTAGACACATTTAACCTGTGGGATAGTATTGATGTTATTGAAGGTGCCATCTATCAGCCACGCGGTGAACACATTGATGGTGAAATCAGACGGGTGACTTACACCATTGCAGAAGCAAGACAATTTCAACAAAGGTTCCGTGAAATTTATGCTTTGGCAATGACTAAGGATGCACCATTAGTACCTGGTGAACACTGCCACTATTGTCGTGCATCTGCTAACTGTAGACCACGATTATTACGAACGCTTGATATGCTTTATCCTGATGCACCATTAGAAATACTGGACCCAGGTGAAGTGTTATTGATGTTTAAAGAAGTGCCAACAATGAAGCGTCAAGCTGAAAAAATCATTGAATTGGCAAATCAGTATGCTAAGGCTGGTAAAAAACTTTCTGGTTATAAAATCGTGAAATCAATTGCACGTCACGAATGTACTAACGAGGAAGCATTAGTAAATGAAATTTTAACCAGCCCTGCGAGTTCGATTAAGAACCGGAATGATCTGTATAACATGCGGTTAAAAGGTAAGACTGTGTTGAAGGATATGGCCGGTGTACCAAAGTCGGTGGTTGATAAGTATTTCAAGGCACCAGACAATATTGGTACAGAGTTAGTTGAAAGTAATGACAAACGCCCCGCCATTGGTATTGGTGCTGGCATCGGTCGATTTGAACCAGTTAGCGGTGTAATGAAACCGCATAACTTCACCCCAATAGAGTAGGAATTAACATGGCTCAGAAAATCGTTTTAACTCAATATTTCCGCATTGGTCCATTTGCCAATCTGGATGCACCTTATGCGTCAAAGCCGACTGATACACCTAAGTTCGGTGTGACAGCGTTGTTCCCGAAAAACGGTATCTGTAAACCGAATGGTCGTCCTGAATCAAACCCAGCGAACATTGTGGAAGCACTGAACGAAGTTTGTATGACTGAATTCAAGGTTGACTATGCAACACTAATGGCTAACCACGCTGCTTATGGTATTCAGTATCCACCGAAGTTTGTTGATGGTGATCAGGATTGGCAGAAAGATGCAAATAACAACCCAATGATCGGCCAAGTCCGTCCTGAATCAGCTGGTATGTTCAAACTACCAATGAAATCAGCTGACCCAGTTGATTTGGTTTCGCCAAACGGTAAAGAAAATCTATCAGCAGCACAGGTCTGCTCTGGTTATTGGGCACGTGCTGAAATCAGTGTTGATGCTTACACTAACAAAGCAAACCAGCGTGTTTTAAGTATCAAGCTGTTAAACCTGCAGTTGGCTTATATTGATGAAAAACTGGCATCTGGTGGCAATCAGAAAAATGCTGGTACTCAGACTTTTGCTAACATGGCAATCGGTGATAGTAACGTACAACCAGCAATGAATGGTATTCCACAACCTGCTGCAGCTATTCCAGGTGTACCGGGTATGGCCGTTCCAGGTGTGCCAGGTCAAGTGCCAGCACCAGCCGCAATGGTGCCAGGTGTCGCTTTACCGGGTGCTGCAGCCGGAATGGTTCCAGGTGTACCAGGTGTGCCAGGTCCAGGCGTAATGCCACAACAACAGTATGCTGCGGCACCGGGTATGGTTCCAGGCGTTGCACCAGGTCAAGTACCAGGTATCCCAGCACCGACCACGGTACCAGCACCAACACTAGCGCCTGCAACCGTAGCTGTACCGAATCACCGCGTTATTATGAAAGCGGGTGAACTGCCTTACGAACAGTACAAAGCCAACCCTGGTTGGACTGACGAACTGTTAGTGGCGCACGGTAAAGCTGACTGGAACTACGCATACGTTGGCTAAGCAGCAAACACCAGAACAACAAGCACAAGACGAGGTTCGCTTAGCAGCGGCCTCTGTCTCAATGCGGCTGCTACGGAATAACCGTGGTATGTTTACCAACGAGTACGGTAGACCCGTCAGATTTGGTTTAGGTAACGAATCATCAAAGGATAAGGATTTTTTGTCATCAGATGAAATCGGGGGTACGATGGTTACCATCACACCCGAAATGGTTGGCAAAAAAGTTTTTATTTTTACTGCTATCGAAGTTAAGCCCAAAGGTTTTAAGATGCGTGCTTTCAAGCCTGGTACTCGTGAACATGGTCAGCTGAAGTTTCTTGAATGGGTTGTTTCGATGGGTGGTTTCGGTGGTTTCGCTACTTCTGCTGACGACTTACGTGCTATACATAAACACTTTATGGATTGGTTGAAACGATGACAAATATGCAGATCACCATTAAACGGATTATCGCCAGTCGTGATGAACGGGAAACAATGCGTGAAAGACAAGCTGAACTTGTTCAGATGTGTGAGAAACATGGCCTTGAAGCTGTTATTGCTGCAACCGGTCTTAAAGAATCTACAGTCTGTCAATACTTACGGGATAAATCATCACGAATTAGCTTGAGTTGTATTGAACAAGCAAAGTTTGTGTTTGCACACCCGAAATATATCACCGCCAAAAATAACCAACAATAGCCGGGTGACTCAATGACAGCACCTGCATTTAATGCGGATCAAATCCGTCATTTCATTCGGCTATTGACTGGTAACGAAAGTACACCGGTTACGTGGCAAGTTTATTACGACCCGAAGGGATTAAAACGTGATGACTTAGCCGCACAATTCGTTGCGACTTATCAACAGGCATTGCCGTTTTTAATCCAGTCACAAAACAATCAGTGTGGTGTTTACATTGGTTTGAATGGTTCAGATGGTAAAGGTCGTAAAAAAGCAAACATAGTTAATTTTCGTGCGCTGTTTGCCGACTTCGATAATATCGATCAACCGGTGTGGCCTATACCACCACATTTCATTACACAACGTGATGCAACACATGGCCACGCATTCTGGCTGGTTGATGATATTGCGTCACAGGAACAATTTAGTGAACTGCAGCGCCGGATATCGTTATCAACTGGTTCTGATGAACAGGTTGTTGACCCATCCAGGGTGGTACGTGCGCCAGGTACGTTGCATTTTAAAGACCCATTAAATCCGAAACAGTACGTTATCACCGTCGATAACACAGCAACAATCACCAGAAAATATAAAGCTGCTGAATTCACAAACGCTTTTACACTCACAGCTGAAAATGCTGACAAATTAGATAAGTGGTTGAACAGTCGGGATGCCATTGGCACCGGTTCAGGGTTCAACGATTCACCTGTTGCGCGTCAACGGTTTATCAAGTTTCTTGAAGTGATGGCAGAACCAGCTGTACAAGGCTCAGGAACGGCCACAGTGATTCGTGTTGCTGGTTATGGTTACGACCAAGGTTTACCGCTGAACGTAGCTCAGGCGATTATGTGGGAACATTACAACCCACGTTGTGTGCCGCCGTGGGGCCAGAACGAACAATCACATTTTGATGAAGTTGTTGAACGTGCCTATCACTACGCACGAAATGAACCCGGTTGTAAAACGGCTGTTGCTTCATTCGCTAACTTGCCACCTGTACCGGCACCACTACCACCACAAAGCACTGAAGAAGTGATCAGAACCGGTGACAGGCTCGACAAGAAAGATGCTGCAGCAATGCGCCCAATGATGAATGCAAAATCACCTCATTATGATTTGGCCAAAGTGTTTGATGGTATGGCTTTTGATGGGTCAAGGTTGATTTGTTGCGAAAAGATATTTTATGTGTTTAACGGTAAGTCGTGGTGTTTGGTTAGTGATTCAGTTTTACGCGCCGGTGTGCAACGTTTTTATAAAGCATTCAAACCAGCTGATAAGTTGGTTAGTGGTATTTTTGCCTGCCTGCGTGATTTGGTGAACATTAAGGCAATTGAGAACGGCACCTGGTTACACACAGGTATTCTGGCAAAAGATGTTGTTTGTTTTAAAAACGGCCTGGTTGATTTGTCATGCACACCACCGAAAATTATGCCACACACACCGGATTTCTTTACGTTTAATGAACTATTGTACGATTATAACCTGATGGCCGAATGTCCAAGGTGGTTGGCGTTTTTGCGGGAAATATTCAGTTATGATTTACGCCTTGTTGATCAGTTGCAAGAATTCCTTGGTTACTGTTTAGTGGGTGATGTGTCATTGCAAAAATTTGCTGTTCTGGTTGGTAAATCTCGTGCCGGTAAAGGTGTTATTGCTGCCATCATTCGGCACATGGTTGGTGAGCATAATACATCGGCACCAAGTCTTAGCAATTTTGTTAAAGACTCAGTGTTACATAAGTTGTCAAGCGCCTCAGTGGGGTTAATCCCGGACGCCCACAGTGTTTCATCATCAACGCGGGATGCTGTATTAGCCAACTTTAAAGCGATTGTTGGTGGTGACCCAATGGATTACCACGTTATGTACAAAGGTGTTCAAACCACGGTTTTTAAAGTGAAACTAATTTTATCAACCAATGGTATGCCTGAATTTAATGACCCGTCAGGTGCACTGGTAAACCGGATGCTGGTTTTTCCATTTTATAAATCAGTAGCTGGTAGGGAAGATGCCGGGTTAACTGACCGACTACTGCAGGAAATACCTGGTATCGCTCAGTGGGCTTTAATTGGTTTAAACCGTTTACGTGTTAATGGTCGATTCACTGAAGCTGATACCGGACGGCAAGAAAAAGAATGTATCGCTGAAGATATGAACCCTATGTCACGGTTTATCCATGACGTCTGTTCGTTGGATGCTAATGCGTTTACTTCAAATGATGATCTGTATCGCACCTATCAGCTGTGGGCAAAACAACATGAAGTAACCCACACATACAGTCAGGGTAAAGTGGTACGGGAAATCAATTCATCACCGATGGGGATAACTCAGGAACGCGCTAGAGTTGGTGGTAAGCAAGTGAGGGGTTTTAAAGGATTGCAACTGGTGAAGTTTGCACCAATTGTTTAATGATGGCTTTCCGTCCTTGAGGTAGCCTCGGGCATGACAAGCCCACCACTAATGAAACACATTCAGGTTAGTTGGTCATATTAATTTTGTCAAACGATAGTCCTTTTTTAAAATTGCACAAATGTTGTCGGGAATAAAGAATGCCTCATAACTGGGGCTTTCTTATTTAACCATTGCTGATTATACTCTGACCAAAAGCAAGGGGTGTATGATGAAAAAACCAAGGTCAAGGATTAAATCAAAAACATACTGGCTTGGTTTTATCGTCAGTTTGCTCGGGTTCCTCGAATACAACTTACACTTAATCACTGATCAAATCGGTCAAGAAAATTTTGGTATCGTGCTATTTATCATCAGTTTCTTAATTTTTATTTTGCGTGAAATGACGCACAAACCAGTAGATAGGTACGAAGATGATTCCAGATAAATACAAGTTTTTGATTATTTTCATCTCGGTTTTACTGGGGTGTGCTGCTTCTTTTTATGCTGGTAAATGGTTTGCAAACACAGCATGGGAAAAGACTTACGCAGACCATCTGTTGTTAGACTCACGGGTCAACGAAAAAGCTGCGACAGATATGATGGATAAACAACGTGATTACCAGCTTAAATTAAACGAGGCACAAAATTATGTTGAACAACTGGAACAAGAAAAACTTGCTGATCTTGATAACAGCAATGTTGCTAATGATGGGTTGCAGCACGAATTCGACAGAATTAAAAAGTTGCCCCAGGCCGGTAATTGCTCCACTGTCAGCGAACGAGCGACAGCCGCAACAGATAGACTTGTGTTTACAGAGTTGCTTGAATGGACACACGAAGCATACAGAAAAGTTGCAATCCAGGCTGATGCAAATAGGAAAGCTGGACTAATGTGTGAAATCAAATATGACGCAGCTTATAAGGTGTGTATGTAATGAGTCATAATTATTTAAAAGGTTTAATAAAATGCCAGCAAAATTAACAAGAGTTGGTCAAAGTTCAACCAGCACAGGAACAGGCAACTTTACATTAGGTGCTGCATTAACCAGTCTTTCACCCGCAATAAGAACTTTTGCTGACGTTGTTGGTGTTAACAATGCTCAATTTTTTTATTCTATTTTACACAAAACACTGAATGAATATGAAGATGGTATAGGTTATATGTCTGATTCAACTACATTGGTTAGACATAAAATATTCAGGTCATCAAATTCAAATGCCGTTGTTAATTTTAGCGCCGGTGATAAAGATGTTATGTGTGCAGACCAAGGTAATTTACAAGATATGTACTTTGGCGGTTCACCGGCAACAAGCACAGCAACCAAATGGCAGATACCTAATAATCAAGCAGGCGGGTCAAGCACAGTAGCCATTACTGCAAATAGGATTTATGCAATACCTATGGTTGTTACTTCTCGCATTAGGGTTACTGAATTTATGTGTGCTGTGACTACTGGTTCAGCGGGGTCTGTTGTTCGGGCTGCTTTAGCTGAAAGAGTTGGTCTTACCAGCTATAAAGTGTTTACGGATTTAGGTGAAATAGATTCTGCAACTACTGGTGATAAAGCATTTACTGGTGGTACAGGGGTATTGCCTGCCGGTAACTATTATATGTTGGTTCATAGCTCTGGTAATCCAACTGTACGGTCACGCGCCATAAACTATGCAGATTTAGGAAGTGCTTTTGGTAGTGCTACGCAATGGGTTTATGGGTCGTTAACATGGCCTGGTTCATGGCCATCAGAAGTAACAGGGGTTAATAACCCAATAAATAACAGTGCGGCCCCAACAATATTTTATCGCACAGAGGATGATTACTAATGATTGTAAATATTCCACTTGAGTTGGGTTACGGATTAACCGAACATGTCGAAAGTTTTAATTGTTGTTTATATCAACGTGGTTCAGTTTGGTATTTAGAAGGCGCTGAGACACAAGAACAAGCACAGTTATTAATTGACACGTATAATCCGTGGCCGGTCGAAAAAGCTAAAAAGCTGGTTGAAATAAATCAATCTTTTGTAGAGGCTGTTGAAGCGTTAACTGCTGGTGTGACTCAAGCTGAAAAGGATAGCTGGGAAATACAACAACGTGAAGCTAATTCATACCCTAATGATTGCCCTAACATAACAATATTGGCCAATTCTCGTGGGATTCCATTAGATTCATTGGTTGCTAAAATAAAAGATAAATCCGAACTGTACGCGACAAATTATTTTATGTTGCAGGGTATGCGTGACAAATTAGAGGACACAATCAAGTCCTACCCTAATTCGGGTCAGCATGAACTTTTACCAAGTTTGATGGCTTTAGTATATGTATGGCGTTAACGCTTACGGCGTAAAACCATACGGTGTAAATTTAGAAACTGCTACTGACGAACCTGTGTCGCAAGTTGTAACTGCAGGTCAGTCTGAACAGCTTAATAATTTTTCAGCAATATCTGTTTCAGAAACACAAGGTATAACTGTAAGTCAGTCTGAACAGCTTAATAATTCGTTATTAGTTGATGTGTTTACTGATCAATTTAGTGTCGTCATTGTTAGTCAGCAGATTAATAACGCTTCAACAATATCTGTTTCAGAAATACAAGGTATAACTGCAAATCAGTCTGAACAGATTAATAACACAATCAGTATTGATGTTTTAGAAACGCAAATTATAACTGTTGGTCAGTCTGAACAGCTTAATAATTCGCTACTGGTTGATGTATTTACTGACCAATTTAATACTATTGTTGTCAGCCAGCAGATTAACAATACAATTAGCGTTGATGTTGAGCAATCTGGTGGGTCACAAATCATAACTGCTGGCCAGTCTGAACAACTTAATAATTCACTACTGGTTGATGTATTTACTAATCAATTTAATGTTGTTGTTGTCAGCCAGCAGATTAATAACACAATCAGTATTGATATTGAGCAATCTGGTGGACCACAAATTATAACTGCTGGTCAGTCTGAACAGCTTAATAATTCGCTACTGGTTGATGTATTTACCAATCAGTTCAATGTTGTTGTTGTCAGTCAGCAGATTAATAACGCTTCAACAATATCTGTTTTAGAAACACAACTTGTAAATGCAGGTCAGTCTGAACAGCTTAATAATTCACTACTGGTTGATGTTGACCAAACATCTGGTGTACAAGTTGTTACGTCTGTTTCATCTGAACAGTTGAATGAAGCACAAACTATATCATCTTGGCAAACACAAGAAATCCAAATCATAATTAGTCAGCAAATTAACCAGGCTCTGACTGTTGGTGAGAATTTACCTGATGAAATAAATGCTTTTAATATAAAAGTGACAGCGTTACCATCACCGTTTACAATTAAAAATGTTACTCCGATTTTTACAATTTATCGCTAAGAGGATTTATCATGGCTAACTATTCACATTCTGACTTTAAAAAATTCGGCCCAAACATTTTGGTTACTACTGCCAACCGAATTGCTTTGGTTAAAAACCCAGTAAAAACTGACAATTATGCCACGTTTGCAGGTAAGGTTATTGCAGATGCTGCCCTTGTTGGTGGTACTGATATTGCTTTTGCTGATGTTGGTAATGACTTGCAAGTGACTATTGCTGCTAAAAATAATATTGACCCTAGTGGTACGGCATTAATTAGCGACGACATTTGTGTTGCTATTTATGATACAGTTTCAGAAAAGGTGTTTCTGGTCCAGGATGCGAATGATCGGGCAATCACTAATGAAGTTGGTGACTTATTGAATATTCCATCATTGGTGTTTTTCAATCGTGAAATGACGGCGGTGTAATATGAAAATCGTTGCCACTAACGGCACAGATAACATTGAAGTTTTAAAGGTAAACTATGAAGGTTTACCAATAGATTTCACTGTGTATGGTGTTACACGTATTGATGTCATTGCTGGCGATATAACTATGTCCAGTGGTGGTGGCAACGTTAGTTATACTGATAGTCAGATTTCAATTAAATTTGGGAAAATGGGTTTAGCAGTCGGTAAATATGACGTAATTATTAAACTGATTACCCCAGCTTCACCGAATGGCGTTGTAATCGTAGGGCCAGAAAGACCACAATGTATTGTGTTGTTTGTTAGTTAGTTAATAACCCGCGCCTAATCCATCTGGCGCGGTGTTTTATTATTCACCACACCCTTTACCGACTTCACCGGTACTACCTGGTTTCGTGAATATTTTCCAATGCACCCAACCTTTAGGGCAATAAAAACCCCATTCCCTGATTCGTGGTCCTGTGATAAATACCGTCCAAACTGGGCCATCTAACACAACCAGACGATGTGCCAATTCAGCACTGCGAACCACCGGAATAAACCGTTTAGGAAACCGCTCACGGTCTTTTAGCAGTTCCAGCAACTTACCCTTCAGCAACAAGGATACCGACCACCAAGGGTGATCATGTAACGCCCGGTCATCATCCGAACGAATGATCTTGTGAAGGTAAATATTAAAGAACCGGTTACGTGGTATCAGATACCAACGGTGCATATAACCAGGGCCGATATCCATATCTGGTTTACGCATCCCCGAACACCTTAATCGTTACTGTGATTGTTGATGGTGCTGGTGTACCTAGGGCATCTTTTTTGATGTACAGCGTGGGTACTGCAGCATCACCACCAGCAGTGTAAACCACGGTGTTTTTCGTGTGCTTTTCCAGCTTCATGACTTGTTCAACTTTTTGCATCAGAATTGTCCTTTAAGTGACTCAAATAACTACCCTGGTAATCAAGGTTTTTAATTTCCTCAACAACTATGGCAGCGTCGTTGATTGTGTTGACAGCCCGGTTTAAGTTCGCCCGGTCTACCCCGTTTATATCTGCAGCAGTGCTACTGGCCAACCCCTTCACTAGATAATCATTCAAGGCGTCGATCATGTCCTCGCTGTCTATCTTGGTAAACCGTAGCAAAAGAGCCAGCCTTGCTGCTGACTGACTCCCCTGGGTGACTACCTTCATTTATCTGTTGACCCGAAGCCACCAGACCTGGTTACGTCCAGAACAGCGCCAGCGTAGATGTATGGCACGATAATCAGTTGTGCAATCCGATCACCCTGTTCAATCACGTAATCTTCAGGACTTATGTTGCAGACCATCACCATGATTTCATCAGGGTAGTCCCGGTCAATGATACCCACACCATTTTTCAAAAATAATGATGTTTTCAGCGCCACGGATGACCGAAGCGTTAACATACCGAAAAACCCAGCAGGTGTATCTTTGGGCATACGTTCACCGGTTGGCACCAGTACCGTGGCGTAACCAGGTACGATGACTTTCTTAGTGGCTGATAAGTCAGCACCGGCGCTGTGCATTGTTTTGTGTTGTAGTGTCATGGTTTAATTATTCCTGGTTGATATGGTGCGTCATGCGCTGGGACAGGTGGTGCTGGTGGCATCGGTATTGCTTGTGGTGGAAACGCATCACCAGACCTGTAAACTTGTTGTGGTTTTGCTTGCATAGCAGTTTCACGTTTAATCTGCTTAGCCTGGTTAATTCTGGTTTGAAGGTACTGAATTAATTCTTCACCTTCTTCAATGGTTAACGGGTCCATGTCGATTTGTAACTGACCAGCACTGGTTTGGTCATAACCCAAAATACAGATATGCAAGTGACCAGTATCGTCCGGGTGAATGGTCATTGACAAATCTTGTTGCACTTTACCTTGCCAGGTACTTTTTGATTTAAGCATCATCGCTAACATTAGTGTTTACCTCCGAATTGAAATCCTGAACCTAACCCGTTGCGGCCTGTTGCGTGGCCGATGTGGAAAAATCCACAGTGGGTACATTTGTAAATGTTGAACTGACCACCAACACCCTTTTTACGCAGCCGCTGCAACTCTACCAGCGCGAAATCGTTTGTGGTGTGCTTTGCCTTACCTTCACATTGTTTGCGCCTTAACCTGCGTTTAGACGCCATGCTGCTGCCCTCTCTGCTTCGATTTCAAGTAGAAAGTTTAAGTGACCAGACAAAACACCCATATGTGGGCTGCAGTCTTTAGCATTGGTCAATTGGTTATTTGTCCGTTCAATTGCCGCCGATAATTCAGTATTTGTCATATGGTGAATTATTTTCGGTTCGCCGTCCCGCGAAATCGGTGGTGCTTTCGGTCTTGGTGTCGGTGGGTTGATTGGTTTGGTCATTGTTTAAAATCTCTGGTGGTGGATATTTACAACGGGTTCCTTTTTTACCAAATGATTCACAAGCACAACGCCGGTTACATTTAAAATCGTGGGCAGCATCCCACTGTTTACGTACCTCAAGTCGTAGTTGCTCTATCACATTCATGGTTATGACCTTAACGTTTGAACTATTTTAAGTGCATTAACGTGTAAATCAGGATGACTTGATAACACACCATCAGCAAGCGCGAGTAACGCAGTTTGCAATGCGTCACGTTGTTCTGCTATTACTTGATGATCAGTTATTAGGGCCAGTGTAGCAACATCACCAATTTTACCGATATGGTTTACCTGGCAATATTCATTAGCTTTGATAGCTGTTGCAGTCAAGTCATCACGTACCATACAGGCTAATTCCAGCTGTTTAACAATGTGCTGGTTATTCTGCAGTGATAACCGGGCTTGACGCACTTCAGCTTCTAGTGGTTCGGTAACGGTACGGAAAAAACCCATCACCAGACTAAGCTGTTTTTTGCTCAGACACTTTTCGGCCTTTTGATGAAAATCAGATTGAAGGTTGTTCATGGTTTTTTACCACTATCTAAGAGTTTGATTATTAATATAATAACCAAGATTGTTAAAATAAAAGGCATGATATTAGCCCCGATGTTATTTTGAAACCTGTTACAACAATGCACACCCACAGTGTGACAAAACAGACCCGTTCCTTGATTGATTTATCGTTGTAACGCGGCATTATTTATTATTCCTTTACAATATTTGAACTGTGTACCCGGCGATATGTACCATCGTCATCCAGGGTGATCACTCACCTTGCTGTTAATTCAATGAAAATCTTACGGTCTGTAAACCCGCTGATTGGTCTGACAACTTGAATATTTCGAGGCTGCTTGCCCTTGGTTTTTTTAACCAGATGGATTGACGCTACAACTGGCTCATTTCGCATGATTGTGATTGTAGGATTTAAACCTTTATAAATTACCATCACTCACCTCTGGTTTAGTTGCTTCCAAATCATCCAGAATATGTTGAGCAGCATCACGCCAGTTATCACCATGTTCCCGAAGCAGTTCAGATGTCCAATGGATACAGACAGCCTGTTCATATTCTGCTTTATTTGGGCCACGCTCATACAGCCCGTGACTGATTAATAACTTAGCTACACCAGAACAAAGGAAGTTTGGTCGGCCAAATACTGCGATTTGTTGTTCAGTTAGTTTGATCATCGTTTACCAGCCTTAACGCTTTCGGCGTATTCGTCTGCTGATTGTTCAATTTCAGAAACAGTGTATTGCTCCCAGTCAATACCTGTAGCTTCAATATACCCAGCACGACCAGCAGCAGCCTCAACGTCAAGCAGACTAATTTCACCCAAAGCAATCAGTGTTAACTTTGCGGTCTGGTGTTCCGCAGCTTTCAATAATCTACCCAATTCGCCGTTTTGCGCCACTAGTTCAACCTTCTGGTTTTGTAAGTCAGCAATCATACGGGTGATCTGTTCGCCGATAGTGGGTGAACCGCCGTCCGGTGGGTCCATATACATCGTACCTGGTAACAGTTTACCAAGAGCGTCTAACTCGGCGCTTAGTTGCTGGTTTTCGTGTCTTAAATCACGATCTTGGTTACGCAATAGCTCAAGCAGTTCCAGTGCAGGACTACCGTAACCTTCTTCAAACAGGCACCGTAATGACCTGGCTGCTTCTTCAGCGGTGCCAGCAGCACGACACATATCATTTGCCGCAGATTGTGCTGTTGATGCTGCACGGCGTATTTCTTCTGTGTTTACGTAGGTCATAAACCACCTTCCAAAAGTTCTGCGTAATTAATTAACTCGGCAACGGTTACAACCTCTTGTACCGCACCACCACTACAACCACCAAGAAACGCCAAATGCCGGTTACAATATTTCACTGCTGCAATTACCGCTTTGCCCTCAACAATCCGTAAAGCGTTTGTTTTAGACAGGTCCAATTCAGCAACCCAGTCAGGCACAACCTCACCATCAGGACTAACACAGTTTTTGTTAATTGCAGACTGAAGCAGTTCAATTTGTGCAACTAACTGTTTGTTGGTTTGTTCTAGCTGAACCACTTCTTTTTTCAACAGCATATTTTCAGTTTGCTGCAATTCGCGCCGACTTGGTTTCATCCACAAATAATGATGTTCGTTTTCAATAAAACTAATCATTTTGTGCATAACACTTAACATGTGAGGATTTTTCCAAACATCACCAACCCAACTGGTTCTGTTGACACCACCAGAACGATTGATAAGGACATCAATCACGATTGATTCAACAATCATTGTGGTTTTAATCATTTCATCAATGTTACGAAATAGCCCAAACTCTGGAAACGCTGGACCTTCATCACGGATTTTCCGCAACACTTCTAAAAGCTGGCGGCGGAATTGTACAGGGGTACGCTTATTCATAAATCATCCATCCGTTTAATTTCACCTGGTTGCATCAACAGTGCAGCTTGCTCGGGTGTGCAGTGGATAACCATCGGTTTCGGCATCATCGAATAGCCTTGAATAATCTGGTCAGTCAGCTGTTTGTTTGTTTCAGCAAGTGCAACCACCATTTCTAAAAGCATGTCGTATTGCGTCAGGCTGTTATAATGACCGTGGTCGGTGACAGCGCGAACAATTACATTTTCCAGAACTAATTCACGGAATACCTTTTGTTCTAATTGTTCCATTCGGGCCTGGTGGTTTGGTTCGCGTTGCAAATCCCACCAATTGTTACCGCCGCCATCACGAAATTTGCGGCAATCTGGGCAACCACACATTGCATTGTAATAGTGTGATGGTGTACTACCAATGATCACTTTTTCTTCACGACCTGTTTGCATCACACCACCCCACGGTATTTATTGATTAGTGCGCCCAGTTCAGCAGGTAACCCAGCAGCATTCATACCACACAGGATTTCCATAACGCGGGTGATGTCTGCTTTAGTGAATGGGTTTAAATCAGCTGGTTTAACCTTTTTACCCTGTTCGGTGGCTACCTTCACAGCAGCTTCAACGGTGGCCACACCTTCAGCACCTGATTTACGCAGTTCAGCCACAACAGCAGATGAACCAACAACACCAGCATTGACGGCCTTTAACACAACATCACCGGCGCTCATTAACAACAAATGATTATCAACATCGGCACGACTACGTTTAACCAGCTGGGCGATTTCAGCAACGTCACGACCCATATTAATCAGACGCTGATAAGCACGACCACGTTCAATGGGTGATAAGTTTTTACCCTGTGATGATGTCACCATCAGCGCCACGATATCAGCATCAGTACCGGCAAACTCTTTACATTCAATGCGGGTAACACCAGCTAACTGGGCTGCTGAATAACGGTGATGACCGTCCAGCACTTTGAAACCTTGCGGTGTGGTCTTAACGGTGATTGGTGGAATAGGCTGGCCAGCGTCGTAACCTTGGCGGATTGCTTCAACGTGTTCAGGGTCTAGATCACGAATGTTAAACCCTGGTTCAATGTAGATGTGTTCTACCGGCACCAGGAAGGTTTTGTTTACCTTGATACCCAGTTCAGCACCCTGTTTGGCATACGTGCTGTTAAGTGTTACACCTTCAATCTTGCTCATTTCGTTAGTCCTGTGTTATTGAACTTTGTTGTATACAGTAAATGGTGGTAATGGGTTTTTCACCCACTGGGTATCATGAACAGCGATCATGGTATTGGTTGCAGAATCATCAACCAACGCTTGTGAACGACGTTCCAACATACCTCGTTCGTCTTTAGAGAATTGCGAACAGATACACTCGTGCGACGGCACCGATGGGTTTTTAGCAAGCAGGTCTTTCAGTGTTCTGCTCATTTCGTCAGTTCCTGTGGTTCGTTAAGTGACAATACAAACTTATCAGAACTGAATGTAATGTCAAATATTAAATTACAAAAACACAGGTTTATTTGCAGACATGAGGGAATCACGGGTTACGTGTCGGATAAGTGGGGCATCTTGCCTGGTGCTGATCGGGTGCCAGATGAATATCAGGCTACCCCGATTATTGCCTGAAACACGTTTACCGGTGGCCGGGTTGATGAACGATACTCGACCCCCTACCACATGCCACATTTCGCAGCAGGATTGATAAGCAGCTATATACCAGCTGGCAGATGGGTCGTTAAACACCAGCTGCACAGTACCAACGTGGCTACGCTGCTCTTTGGCAGCTTTATATACCCAGGGGCTTATATTGTTGTAAGGCGGATTGTTCCAGACGTATGAACCAGCTGGGGTGAACATACGCCACGGTAACGCAAGGCTGTCCATTTCCCTGGTGATAAACACTGGCAGCAGTGCGTTTAATTCACTCGCCGCTGTGTCCACAGTCATCGGGTACACGTTGTTCAGTGTCTGGAATATCTGCAGTGGCGTCTGCCAGGTGTTTTTATCGAACTTGGCCATTAATGATGTCCAATAGTTTAGCTTTCAATACTTCATCAGTGGCATCATCAACGTATGCTGGCGGCACAGGTAGCCCGACCCAACCACAATCAATGTACCGGTTACCTTTGGCATCTTCGGCGCGTATCATTTCACTATGTTGGTCTTTAAGCCAGTCATTTAAATCAGACTGGTGGTAGTCGCTGGCCAACCGAATCCATTTAGTCACCACTCTGGTTTTGCCGTTTGATTCTTCAGACCAAACGATCAGTAACACTGCCCACTTAAACGCTGTCCGGTTCAATGCTTCAGCAACCGACTTACCGACATTTACCGGTCTGCCAGTGGCGAACTTGCGGCACTGTATACCAGGTTCACCGGCATCAACTTCAGATTGAACCAGGGATAATGCCAGATCGTTGACAGCCAGTTTAGACTGAGTAATTAACCGTTTTACCGGGTTATGACGCTTTCGTTTTGACACTGTAATTCCCCTCTTGAATGTTACGGGTATGGCACCAGGCCATTGCCGCTATGTTGGTTTCACTAAATTCAGGATTACCGAAAACAGACCATACACCGTTGATCTTTTTAATTAATGGTTTCATTTCAATAATACCCCGCGTTGGTTAATGCTGAATAATCCCGCATCGGTAGCACACCGGAAATTAAGAATCGGTGTAACTTTGCTTTATCCTGTGGTTTCTTTAACCCGTAGTAATTGACAAACGAGTTAGCTAACTGACAACAATTTTCACAGATGTCAGGATACCCCACCTGATAAACATCCTTTAAGGTTTGAAAGTTGTAGTAAGCATATTCAGTGTTACTGGCGGTGGTGCCACAGACACAACATTGCTTAATCATTTGGTCTTTCCCACGGTGCTGGCCCTGACACGAATACCAACGGTAGCGCTTCATTTAACCGGTCCTGTTCATACTCGGCATAACTTTTACCATGTGCGTCTTTTACAAATTGCTCAACACAACGAAGCTGGTGCCGTAGGTGACTTAGATGGTAATGCTTAACAAACTTCAACCGATTAAAGGCTAATTCCTTCGAGGCAAAAGCAAACCGGCTGTTTTGTTTATGGACACGTTTCACCCGTACACTGAAACGTTTGGCCAGCTGTATGTTTGATTCTCCATCACCTTCAAGGCGTTTTAAATCAAAGAAGCTGTTACCAGCATGACTATACCAACGTGCCGGAACACAAAACACAAAACATTTGGTTTCGTGAATAACGTGCCATTCGTCAAACCACACACTGTTAGTACCATCTTTGTCCTGAACAAGACTTGCTTTAAAATATGTTTGATTCATTTATCACCTACCATATCAATCAATAACCAGAAGAAAATGTGAACGATGGTGTCACACTGCCAACCGTTGCCGATCATCATGTAACGCTGTGTATTACTGACACCGGCTGTGTAGTTATCAGGTAGCCCCTGCAGTCGTTCACATTCGATGGGTGTGAACTTACGATACCTGGTTTGTTCATCAGCAGCCACGTAGCGCCCAGGCTCCATATCACTGTATAACGTGTCTTTCTGTACCGTGGATAAACACCGGGCTTTATACCCCTCACCCACTTCCAACATCTGCACAATAGGTAAGTCAGAATAATCATCACGCTTGCCATCCTGACGGATTTTACGGCCTACCATTGCTGCTGGGCGAATAGCTATGTAGTCACCTTGCCTACCGTTTTTAACGTACTCCATAGCGCTAAAACTTGATGCTTTGCGGTTGAAATTATCTACTAAACACTTTCTACCTTTTTGTCGGTTAACAAATGTGTCAGTCATAACGACTGTATTCTTGGGGTTAATTTCCAAAATATCCGCCAGCATGATTCCTGTGTCACCAGGTTGTGGCACCTTCCAATTGCACCAGTAATAACGCTGGCGGTTTTGTGCGCTGACCAATGCTGAATTAATGAATACTGGTTCTACACCAACAGCTGCAGTGATCATATTCATGTTGTTCTGTGACATCTTCACGTTTTCAAGCATGAATCTGACACGTGGGTTGTGCTTCTTTACGTGGTCAAGGATTAATATGAATTCCCAAAACAAATGTGACTCACTGAGGAATTCAGCACCCATCCCCTTAGCCCACATATACCGGTTACGGCTATCAATAATATGTGTCTCACCATCAATCACAGCTTTGGTGCCGCCAGCCTTACCAGCAGTGCTAAACCCCTGACAGGGTGAACCGGCAATCAGTAAATCAATACTGGACCAGTCTAGTGGCCATTGCCGCCAGTTGGTCACATCACCCAGTCTGATAATATCTGGATAATTCTTATTACTGACAAACTGTGCCGGTTCGTTTATTTCGCTGGCGTAATACACAACGGGTTCACGCAGTCTGTCCAGACAGAACCGACCACAACTAATACCATCAAACAAACTGAGTACATTCATTTGACCACCGGTTTTTTGATTTTAATGTAATGTGTGCCAGCAAAGCTGCTACCGTAAAAGTCACCAGGTTGTAACCAACATGGCTGGCATGTCGGGAAGATACAGTATTCAGCCATCACAGGTGTCATTGTATCGTAACCCATTCGCACCCAGTACCACCCTGGTTCAGTTGGTGTAACCAAGTCGGCGCTAATCCATTCAGGTGCTACTAGCCCCCGCACTGCGGTTAAAAGGGTGGCCAGGTCAGGTTGCAGTAAATCATTACCGTGGATGTACTCGTGAACGATTCTTGCAAAAGCTTCATAATTATAAAGCCGGTCTAATTCAGATTGAATTTCTGAGCGCTGGCCGAGTGCGTCACAGCATTTGTTATTTAGTTTCATGGTAGTTTCCATTTACTATTTTAAATCTGGGCATTGTCAACACTGAAAAACTATTCGGTTTTTGATTGTTGAGCCACCGTAAAAAGGCGTCAGTTAAATCAGAACTAATATAAGAACCGTTTTTAAAGCTGACACCATCCCAAAGAATCCAAACTTTAAACACTGGGTCATATCGTGCTTTAGGTTTCATTCAATCACCCCCAGCTGATCATAAATACTCTGCATGGCTCTGCAGCATTCAACTTGGGTGTCAAAAAACCATGACGCACAATGACCACCTAACAAAGCAAAACTGATGCAGTCGCTACCAACATAACCGAACATACAGATACTGCTTATTACAATACGTGGGTTATAAACGTATTGATTATCTGCAATCACACATTCAACTGGTGGAACTAATACCCCCGGTGCCTTGCTCATAATACCCCCTATCTCATTTGTGTACCCCCACCATCGAAAATCTATGTGGTAAGGCGAAAATCTATGTTGCCAGTATATACCAGATAACGGCGGTACAGTCGATACCGTTTAAACAGTGAACACCTGATACAACGGATACCACTGATACCTGTGATACTGATTACTGTGACCGGTCAGCTTAACTGATGCTGGTTATACCTGGTGCCACGGTCGGTTATCGTCATCGGGTCGGGCTTTGCTGGTTCAGCACCTTGCAACAGTTGTAACAGTACACACAGTTTAAACAGTTGTCACATCATAAATGGTGATGGTGATGGTGATTATCATCACGGTTATTTATAGTTGTTATCATAATCGGTAAAATGAGACACTTTCAAAAACAAAGTGTCACATCAGACCAGTTGGTAAGTTACTGATTTTACTAATGAATTAACCAGCTGAGACACTTTCAATATAAAAGTGTCACACGATTTGTCACACCTTAACTTATTGATTTATATAGCTTTTTTGCCTTTTTGAGACACTTATTTACTTTTTAAAGAAAGATATACCTTAAATAGTAATATATAAGAAATTGTCACAACGATAATGATGATTAACCATGATTAATGATTACCAATGAATAAAAAAGTAGTATGGCTACCTGCTGGTTTTGGCTCAAAGTGTCTCAGAAGGTCATTTTTATTATATAAATCAATAACATAGGGTGTGACACTTGCTGTGACACTTTTAAAAATTCTGTCACACCATCATTTATTTCTATTTCAAATCAACGACTTACAACGGTGACGGTGTGACACTTTCGTTTTTAAGAAGTGTCTCAAAGTGTCTCACCCACAGAAATTCATGGGCAATGGTGATTGTTCCATTAAAGCAGCACTTTGTGATTTGAACCCTGGTTAATTCCTATACGCACCCGGTGACGAAAGCAGTCCTGGCCTGGTGAACCAGGGGATTATGATTTTTTCGATAATCGGTAAATCGTTATAAATCAACGACTTATATCAATTGATGATTTATTGATTGTAAGTCATTGATTTATAAAGGAATAAAACCATGTGATTGCAGATTGAAAATAATTGCTTATATAGTGGAAAATCAGTAAATAACTGTTGCAACGGTTGGAACAGTAGCTATAATGACGTCATACCGTTGGAACAGTAGATGGAGTTAAAAGATGGTCTTAATCGAATTTTTGTTAGTAGTGGCAATCGTTGGAACAGCTTTGTTTTGTGTTCAATTTAAACGCGCATTTTTTGGATAAGGTGGCAACGATGAAATTGGATAGCATTTTACTATTAGCAACAGCTGCTTTAAGTTCAGCAGCAATTTTTAATACAGTGTCTTTTTTAGTGTGGTTAGTTGGTGCCGTTGGTGCCGTAGCACTTGTCATAATTAGTGAAAAGGAATAACGAAATGAAAACTTTAAAAGCTTTCCCAACAACAAACGGCAACGGGTTCGAAGCGTTCAAAGTGTACACTTTTAAACATGAAATAAACGGGTTATATAAAACGGTTTTGTCCAATGGTGCCGAACGCATGGAATGTTTAGACGGCAAAAAATCAGCTCATTTGTGGGATGGAAAAGATTGGGATAAAGCTGGTAAATTTGTTGTTGTTGCTGATAATTCACACCGTAAACAATTGGTTGAAATTGCAGCATATAAACTTAAATCATTAGGGTTTGAGCATGTTTATTTGTCTGAAAGTAAAACATACGGATTTTTTATAAATAAAGAAGGTGTTGCTATAAGTTTTCAATCTGATTTTTTTAAATTGCGCTTTTCTGGTAACTATAAACCAGTTGAACGGTTAAACGGTCGAATTGTTGGAACGGGTTGGTCAGATAATGTTGATCTGATTTCATTAGAAGGTTTAACAGATCAAAATTTAAACGGTTGGGATTGTGTTAAAAATGCGCCACATTGGGCAACAGGTGGTTTAGAAGTTCAATTGCTTGGTTTACTTGATATGCTGGCTCAAAGTCATTCAAATTATTTTGAGGTGGTATTATGAAAGTTACAATCTTTTGGAAGACTGAATTTTTCGGCAATATTGCAAGCGCTGAAGTTACTTTGATTGATCACGGTGTGCGTCCTTATGCTCAATATAACGCGGCACCTTTTGTGACATTCAAGAAAAAAGGTGGGCGCAAGCCATACGGCATACAGCAAACTTATAATCCTTTTATCTGTATTGTCGAAGGTTGGAATTTAGATATTAAACCGGATGATGGTTATAAAACGGTATCATCTGAAAACGGCGTAACGGTTAAAAAATCAGTATATATGAGTTTTGATGATCGTATGGTCAGTGACTTTGAAAATTTACTAAGTCAGAAAAACATTAAACCAATTGCTGTTTATAAATAACTGAGGTATTCGAAATGAAAACAATTAAAGATTGCGTTGATACTTATCAAAAGTATATCAGTGTAAAACTAGACAAAGGTTTTAAATTGTTTGCTCGTGGTTATTTTGCGGCACAAGGTTATTACGTTGATTGTGCTGAATTGATTGATTTAATAGAATCAACAATGGCTTGCACTTATTCAATCGAACAAAATCCAGACCATTATTCTGAATTTAAAATTCAGTGGTCAGTTTTTCAGAATGGTAATGAAATTGCATGCAGCCTTGCCACTGATAAAGACCAAGCGCAACGGTTTATTGATTTGTTTATTGAAGGACTGCAAAAATGAAAATTGAACTTTTTGTATCTTGTGACGGCAACTTGTTTAATACATCAGCCGCTGATTGGTCAACAAAACCACCATTGCGCGAAAATTATAGAATCACGCACAACGAAATAAAAACCGTTGCTGATTTAAAGGCAACATTGCGCGCTGGTTCTTTTACTAATATTGGCTGTTATCCTTTGTATTTTATAACTTTAGACGGTGCTGCTTTATCTTTTGAAAGTGTACTCGAAAATTTTGCTGATATAGTTGGCGATATAAGACACAACAGAAACAACGGTTGGCGCGTTGTTGCTTGCGATGTTAACTGGGAAGATATCGAACTATATTGTGATCATAGCAATAAAAAAATTGATTCTGCTTATGGTGGTGAACAATGTTTTAAAACCGAGGATAAATAATGACTATTCACTTTATTACGTTGTCTATTGATATCGACAAATTCATTGCTAAATATAAAGCTGAATTGTCACAGGTTGACGGCGCACAATCTTTGATTGATGAAATTAATAACGCTGTCATTTATTTAGACTTTGATCAGGCTTTTGAAAAAGCTTGTGATTTTATACATTTGTTCGACTTTGATTTATCAGAAACACCGGATTATAACAGTGTTTTTGTATCTGATTTTATGGATATTTACAGCAATATTTCTGAGAAACAAACCGAGGATAATCAATAATGGCTATTAATCTTTTATCATATGACAGTACAAAATTTAGTAGTTTTGAAATCGCTCAAAATTATGACGGATTAACTTTGTCAAAATGTGATTATTCGGAAATTTTGAAAAGTATTAAGTTGTGGTCTGCTATCAGTCAAATATTCCATGATGTTATTTGTTCTTCTTCAAATACTACATATGGTTTTATGACTATTCACGGACATGCAATGACAATTGAAGAAATCGACTACTCTATTGACGAACTTGGATATAAAACACCTTTTGAAGTTTTAAACGCTGAAATTATCAAACAAAGAGAAGGTTATACAACTAGCCTTGAGCAACATTCTGATCTTGGTTGGTGGTGGAATATCCGAGGCAATGACGGTTTGATTATTGCAGAAGGTGTGACAAACAATTATCAAATTGCTGTTAATCGTATTAATGCTTTTTTGTCGGTGGCTTAGTATGGAATTTTTAATATTCCTGATGTTATTAGCGTTGCAACCTAACCTTGCTGTGTTGGTTCTGTGTGTTGTGTTATTAGCTAAGAAGGTGGTTTGATATGAAAACTTATTATGTGATAAAACATGATCATTTTGGTAATACATCAGTGAACACAGAACGCGGTTATTATGCGTCTGTGAATAGTGAATCTTTCCGCAATATACCAGTTAACGCCATGGTTTGGTCTGTAAAGGTTGAAGCAAACGACAAGTTTAGTGCAATACTAAAAGCAAAGGCTTTACGTAACTAACAACTGTACGACACACAACAACAAAAGAGCCAGCTTATTAGCTGGTTTTTTTTACTGAAATTTTCCAGGTAAATAATCATCATCACTAATCATCAGCACATCACACATCAGCACATCACTAATCATCAGCACATCAGCACATCACACATCACACATCACACATCAGCACATCAGCACATCACACATCACACATCACATATCACATATCACTAATCATCATCGTTAATCATCATCACTAATCATCATCATTAATCATCATCGTTAATCATCATCGTTAATCATCATCGTTAATCATCATCATTAATCATCATCGTTAATCATCATCGTTAATCATCATCATTAATCATCATCGTTAATCATTGGTGCACCCTATCAAAGGTACTCTATCAACCGTTGCAATCGTGCGGGGGCGCAGACT
>Ga0099851_1000019_pt1 | contig 50388 bp, 51 predicted proteins | sample CB_VirMetaG_6_FD_78176 | JGI IMG/M metagenome (GOLD analysis project Ga0099851, IMG submission 78176) | Freshwater to marine saline gradient viral communities from Chesapeake Bay - CB_1508_2 Viral MetaG | ecosystem: Environmental > Aquatic > Marine > Coastal | place: USA: Chesapeake Bay... | reverse complement strand
TACTGCGTTATGACGGAGCTGTTTGGGTAGACGCTCAACTCTCATATAACGATCTCAGCAATACTCCAACAATCCCCTCATCTAGTGACGAGATTACCTCCGATCATACCGGTGTAAACTACGTAGGAGCAAACACAGACACGATCACCACGCACTTGTCCGGTATCGATTCCGCTGTCGGACTGCTTGCACCCCTCGCAAGTCCTGCGCTTTCGGGAGTGCCTACTGCACCAACTGCAACACAAGGAAACAACTCAACTCAAATTGCGACTACTGCTTATGTTGACACTGCCGTTAGTGGTGCCGGTGGGGGTGGTACCGCGTACACATACAGCGCGGTTACAAGTGCAAGCTCTCCGATCTCCGCGTCGGTTTGGTATCATTACAGCGTTGACGCTTCAAGCGGAGCGGTGACGATCAATCTTCCCGCACTTTCTACTTTAAGCGATGGTGACGAGATCCGCATAAAACTAAGAGATGCAAGTAACTCTCTCACAATAAACGCAGACGGGGCGGAGACAATCGACGGGAGCAACTCGCAGACTCTTAGCGTCGCATACAGCGCGATAACTTTCGTTGTCGGTTCAGCTGAATGGGAGATTATCTAATGATCGATGATCTCCGAATTGCCATTTTCAGCGCGAAAGCGTCTACTATTTATTTCGTGATCTCGAGTATCATCATTGCTGTGTATATGCTCGGAGTATACACTGCGACATCGTCTCGCGAGGATCTTTGCGCTTCGGATATTATTGAAGCAGAGAAACAACGAGACAACGCGCAAGCAATCAATAAAAAACTCACAGAGTGCGAAACACGCGATGCGGTCGATTGTGCGATTAATTGCGAAGTGATCTGCGCAGAACAAGTAGCTCAGGCACTAGCCTCCGCAGAGGCCTGGGCTTGTGCGGAATAAGAAGGAGAGAAGTCATGAGTCACAATAGAATTAAAGTCGGCACCGCCGAGCCCGATGCGTTCGGTGCGATCTCTCCATCCCTGACTAGTGACTTCGGCCTGACATCCGTGTCCGATGGCAAGGTGATCGGCTATACGACTGTAGGAGGTTGGAGCGGTGTTCCCACCCCCTCGATCGGTCAGAGAATATTTTATTCGTATCAAAGTATCACTAGTTATAGCTCTTCGGCATATTATTACGCCGTCAACGATAATTTAATTTGGATGAATTATGGACACGCAATAGACGATACGACATACGTTACTCGACAGTCAGCAAGTGGCACAACTTCACCTGTCACAAACACGAATTGGACAATGAGTTGGAGGCTGTTAAGTAGTGCGCTGCAGGGGAAAAAAATCATTTGCGAAGCTGTGCATATGGGCCGAGAGTGCACAGGCACCGAGCAACTCACTTATCAATGGGCGGTAGGCACTAGTAGTTCGCTCGCCACATCGACACCGATCGGCAATAGAGCGCAACAAAATCAATACTACTGTCAGACTGCATACGGACATCTTGAGGTTGGTGCTAGTGATGTCTATATCGCTCTGAAAGTGGTATCAGAAACAGGAAATATTTCGATTCAAAATTATACGGCATCTCTCAATTCATATGTGACCATTGGTATCATTGAAGAGTGAAAAATATTTGTAACAATGAACTGCAACTCACATTTACAAGTAGGTATTTCTGTATGTTACGATATACAAACATTAAATATGTGAAAGGATGATCAATGAGTCACAATAGAATTAAAGTGGGAACAGCAGAACCGAACGCATTGGGGGTTATCTCTCCATCGATTACCGATTGCGGTGACGTTTCGGGAACTCCGGCGGACGGTCAAATCTTACAATATGCGTCAGGATCTTGGACTCCTCAGACGATTGCGTCTTCTAGTTCCATCTCTTATCTTTTTTGGGGACATGGAGAGGCCGAGAATTATGATGAGTCGCCGGCTACCACTATCAGCGCGGGAGATGTGCTATATGTGTATGATTCAACGGGTATAAACACGATCCAAGGGGCGACTGTAAGCTCTACAACGTCAACGGGTACGGGTGGCGGAGAATGGCTCGAATCTGTGACACTTCCTGCGGGGAATTATCGAGTGAGTCTTACTTGTCTCCCGACTTTTTCTGCTTCGGGTTACTTCGCCTTTGCTCTGTATGATGGCACGACAAAAGTAACAGCGTCCGGAACAGTTGGAGCACTTTCTACCACCTACAGCTCGGGCGGTGCGGTGGCTGTTTCTGCTTTTACTCTAGCGAGTTCAACCACTTTAACCCCGAGAGTGGTGGCGGATTCAAACGTGAATACTGTGACCAACTTACTCACAGCTATCTCAGAATCTACAACACTTGTAATCGAGAAGTTGGCATAAATTGCAATCGAAGTATCGCAGAATCTAATAACGGATATATGACTGATTATATGCACAGTATGCAGGAGTAAAAAATGTTTGTAACAGTAAAATTAAATGTCGATTTACAAGTAGGCACTTTTGTGTGTCACGATGTCGATAACACATGGAGACAAGCGACGTCTTCAGATGTCGCGCCTCTCGGAGTAGTCCGCACAACGTACGCGGATGATGAGAGTGTCTTGTGGGGCGAAGTGCTATTGGCAGGTGCTTGCCTAGCCCGTTGCGGTGTGAATCTGCCTGATCAGGGTGGTTGGTTGAGTGTCGACGATTCGGGACGCGCTGTTGTTGGAGCTACCGAGGACTGTGGACTCATCGCGCCTCTGAGTCGAGGCCAAGCGAGTAGAGTCGCGGATGAATTGATTCTCGTGTTCCTGCGATGAATGCTCTTTTATCTGTGTTGCTGATTTTGCAACCACTTGCGCCGGCAACTGAGATTCAAATCGGGGATGGAATCCCACCGATCCGAGCTTTGAAATTGAAACTGAGTGAACCGGCCCCTTTCAATGGTGCACTGCTGAATCCGAGCGATTTCGTACGCTTGAAGGTGGCGATCGAGGGGGTGCGTCCGCTCTGTGAGTTTGTTGCTGAGGAGGCACTCTCATCTTGTCTCGATGGAGTAGATAGAGAGCGAGAGATCTCAGCATCACGCGACGCGGATCAGACTTCCTTGATCAACGCGCTAAAAATTGAACTAAAAAAAGAGATCCAACGAGCAGAAGATGCGGAGAGTGAAAGAGCTAGATACAAACTAGCTACGATCACACTTGGAGTTTTCGCAGTCGTCTCCGGATCTTTGCTATACTTATCGACTAAGTAGGTGAATCATGAACGAGATGACAATCACACAGATCTCCGGAATCGTTGCTATTCTTTACACGTTTTATCAGATGTCTCAAGCACGAGCAGAACAAGCGAGTATTGTTGCTGATATTTCTGCGAGACTCGCCAACTGCGAGAATCAAATGCAAGCAGGTGATCGAGCGTGGACGAGAATCGAGAGAAATATGAGTGATATTGCTACCGCGATCGCACGATTGGAGGAACGAGTCAGCGCACTCGATGCAAAGATTGATCGAGATCGAGACAGGGATCGAGGTCGATAAACGCTAGATCCAAGGAATCAAGCGTCCCTCTTCGTTGTACTTCGGCTCGGCTCCCTTTGCCCATCGAGTCGCGATTGCCGGTGTCGCGCTTGCGGGAATGTCCGGTGTGCAATACTCCATCTCTGTTATCATGATTTCTTTGAGTCTCATTGCTGACTCGTGCGCTCGATCTTTCGGTGCCTCGAGTATGATCTCATCGTGAACGAACACTAAAGGACGACAACGAAACAGAGGAGACTCGGGAACGCTCCAACACTCGCGCGCTACTTCAAATAATGCGCGTTTAGCTCCGTCACTAGCCATCCCTTGAAACGGCATATTACAAGCTTCAGTATATCTCGGATTTCCTCGGATTCGTTGGGATGACGGACAAACAACTCTTCCTCGGTTGCTTGCTTCTTCCGCAACAGAAAACCATGATTTCATATCATAAGTGCGGATCCATGCGTCGCGAAGATCCTGCGCCTCTTGCTCATTTAGGATAACACCGTACCCCCGAGCATATGCAACGAACGCACCGGCCCCCATACCACCGGCATAACCGAAATTAGCCGGTTTGGCTCTCTGTCTGTATTCTTTCGCCTCTTGGTCTCCGCTTGCTACTCTTTTAAGCATCTCTTCATAGGTTATATTGAGTAATTGGGCTCCGAAATAGCTATGCGGATCGAAATTTGGATCCTCTTGATACATATCTCCAAGAGGTGAGTTACGTCCGACAAGATCGAGATAACACTGTGCGAGAGTTCTCATTTCTACAGCGTCGTAGTCGCAGAGCACAAAGACATGACCATCACGTGGGATAAAACAATCACGAATACCACCGCGTCGAGGTAAGTTTTGCAGATTTGGACGAGCGCAAGATGTTCTCCCCGTTATTTTGAGCACGCTGTACTCGCATCTTAAAATCCCGTCATAGTGCGACGCGCTCTCTAATTCACCGACGTATGTCGTCAAGAGTTTCTGAGTCTGCTTAAACTTGTTGATGTCTCTTAGATCAGGATCATCGGTCGCGAGAAGTGCTTCTCTGTTTGTGCTTACGTTTCCTGTGTCTGTTTTGGGGACATCGAGCCCGCGCGCAATGTGTCCTCGCTCGACGCGCTCTCTGATGTTTTCTGTGTTGAGTTTCCCTCTTATATCCATCAGATCCGTCTTTTTGATACGACTCGAAAGCTCGTCGAGTTCCTCTTGCAACGCGTTCTTTACGTCCTCAACAGCGTCCTCGTTTACTCTAATCCCTTCGGCACTCATGAGCTTTAGAACGAAGTCAGCGCGAACTTGTGCACACTCGTCAACGAGTTCGTCTGAGGGGATTTCAACACGTTGGCAATCGTAAACTAATCCGGTGAGGAGTGCGTCTTGGGCAGAGTACTCTATCGCTTCTTGGTGCCACTGCTCTTTTGTTTTATTTGCGAGTTCGTCGTATTCGTAGCGTACCCCACTACGTTTCTGTTCACTCACATCGACACCGAGATATTTATAAGCGAGACCGCCGAGGCTTAATTTCGACAATACTCCGCCGGTTTCCGTTTGGAGTATACCGTCTCCGGATCCCCCTCGTGCAATCTTATGTAGTCGCTCTCTGATCTTTGTATCATGGACTCTATCCTCTGCTAGTGCGCTGAATATGTGAGTTAAGAGATTGGGCCAACGACGCGCCAAAACTGAGAGATCAAATGATGCATTTTGTAAGATCAAAGTATGCTGTTTCAATGCGTCTAAGAGATAATCGTGAGCACATTGACCCCTCAAAACTCCGACATTATCCCACGCTCCCCCCTCGATACGCTCGGCATACGATACGCAGATGAGGGGAGGGACATTTTTACCTTTGATCAAATATGTTTCTGTATCTATTGCTATGAGTTTCATATGTGTCTCCTGATACACAAAACCCCCATCCGGAGACGAGGGTCTTGTGTTGCATACGTACCCACGAGCGGAGACACTCATGATTGAGTTGTTTATACTCTGTCTCTGCTCGTGATTCAATGGTTTTTAGTCCTTATTCTGATTTCATTCGCCCCACTGAAACCCATCGGGAGCACTCCACGCGACTTCGTCCTCGGTAGTGTTCGTGTTATTTGTGACAGGGTCAACAACAGGGGCTCTCATAAAAGAGTAACTCAGATATTCGCGTCCGTTTTTAGACGTTTTACTTTTTACTTCGATTCTGATCGATGCACCGCAGACAATAGACGCGCCATCGTTATTATCGATTGCTTTTGCAACTACATCTGCATTGATGTCTTTGATTTCGGGAGGTAGCGTCGCGAGGACAAGTGATTTTAATTGTGATAAGTTGCGTTGTGTTTTCCACTGTTCGCATCCACTTAACTGCCAAATGTGTTTTACAAGCGCACCGCGTGACATAGTGTCAGATGCGACGACTTCTCCTTCTAAGATGATCATCTCGTTGCCTGTGTTTTGTGATGTGATGCAAGCTGTCGCGGTAACTGTTACGATGTGCGATCCTGCTTCAATAAAATCACGATCAACACGATCATATTCAGCATTTGCGACGCGCTCCGCGTACTTTGTAGCAAAGTCAAAACTCATGAAAATCTCCGTTTTCGTTGTTTCGTTGTTTCGTTGTTATCCTCATTATTGAGGTAACAAACAAACTAGTTTATTGGTTTTATGATGTCAATCATAATTTAGAGGAATAGAGCAATCGTTGCTCGGCTCCCGTTGTTTCTTGTATGTATTTCGCATCGTTGCAAGCTCTGTTAAATGTACGGGCGAACACACCGAAACGGTAAACAGTGCATGATACTACATCCGCGAGTTGTCCTGATCGGTGGGTTCGTGCAAGTAGTTGTTCCCATTTTGCAGGATGCGAGAGTGGATGAGCGACGATTTGATTCCGCCACGCTTGCAGATTTTTACCGGTAGCGTGCGCGTTAATGCTCATGATGCAGGGATGAGCGCGATCTTTATTTGCGTTGAGTCGTGCAGATGCCTCTGCTCCGCTTCCATAGCATGAAAAACCGGTGATTTCTGCGAGTTTCTGTGCTACTGCTCCGAACTGCACCCACACGATCGGAGGCTCCTTTTGCTCATCTGCCCAATTTGCGACATCGTTTATCCACGTCTCATCTACCCATATCGCTCTCGTATTTGGGGGCTCTCGGTGTCGCACGGACTCCCACGCATACAAAGCACTCAAAACACGCGGATGACTATAATCTCCAACGAGGAGCGCACGACGCAACAAAGACTCAGAGTCATAAACACCTCGATCCAAAACGTACCGAACCGCAGAACTCCAAGCACGACGAGCCGAGACCCACTCGTGATCCTCTTCCCTGTCTCCCCAATCCCATACATATATAAAACCGAGAGCTAATTGAGCCCACACACGCGAATAAATCGAGTCTTGTGGTGTCCATAATTCTCCGCTCGATAATACTGCATTGAGTGCGCTCTCGTCTAACAGCTCTTGAGTTGCTGATACTACGTTTTGAGAACTCAACATCATAGCAATCGAGTCTCGTAGTCTATCCGGTTGCTTGTAGATCCTACGCGCTAAAACAAGCGACGCGCCCACTCTTTGATCTCCGGAAATCACGACCCCTAAGCTTCCTCTTAAACGACGATGTAAACGATTCTCGAGTGTGTCCTCCCCACGCGGTAACGCGCTATCTACCCACTTTCGCGCATCTCGATTGTAACTATGTTCTTCTATCACCTCCGCAAATCGTTCAATCATGTCATTTGATCGAGGCAACGGAGACCAAACTCCGAGACACCAATTCATAACATGAGCATAATCACGAATTGATCTCGATACGAGCGTACCACTTAACGCACAGAGTTTCGCCCCCGACTCAATGAGATAACGTTCGAGCCTTCTCACTCTTGCAGATTTTAGATTACGAAGATGATGCGCTTCATCACAAATCACGAGATCGGGGCGCAGTTCTGCGAGTCTCTCGATCTGTTTTGGTGCGCTCAAACTCTCATAGCTCAAGACTTCGAGATCCGCTACGTGAAAGTGTCTCGCATAAAGCAAACGATCACTAGCAAACTGAGAACGCATCGACGCGGGGATGAGTAGCAGAGGTCTCTCAGCTTCAAGAATCAAAGGTAAAAGGAGCGTCGTCAATGTCTTTCCGGAACCGCAACCGGCGAGAGCAACAAGCCCTCCGCCCGCGACCGCTTGCGCTAGCATAAGAGCTTGGATCGGTCGGAGTGTCATCGACGGACGCTCCGGATCTTTTGCGAAACGTTTCGTGAGAACGGAAACGTACTCCTCGCCCGTTTGCTCTACATAAAGAGGTAACTCAGCGAGTCTCTCAACATCTTCGGGGATCATAGACGTTTGATCACGACATCAGCAAGCGAAGAGAGTACAGAAACAAGATGCTCGTACTCTTTCGAGATGGGATCGAGATACATTGCACTGAGATTCTCAGGCCAACCGTTTTCCGAAACTGCACCAACGAGCGCACTCCATCCTCGCCCGTAGTCTACTAGAGATAGATGGGGGACGCGGAAACTCTCACAGAGTGATTTGACTTCGTTTTCATAAGCATCGAGAGCAGACAGCGGAGTGCCGGATCCTTTTAGAGGTATACATCCGATATATAACACACGCGGGTTCTTCGGTTGTTGAGTTGGTTGTTGAGTTGGCTGTTGAGTTGGCTGTTGAGTTAGCTGTTGAGTTGGTTGTTGAGTTGGTTGCTGAGTTGGCAACGTGAGCCCTAACTGCTTCATTCTTTGTTCCGGTGTCATCATTTGCGGTCCTCTGTTTCTGTTTAGTTGTTTGGTTGTTTCATCGTTTCGTTGTTTTGGTCGATACTGTCTCGCTCGAAAACATTGACTTGCAAAGGGACATCCACCGTACTTTGAGCACGATTCGCGATTTGCTTGTGCCTCTTCTGCGTTGTCTAGTTTTGATACTGTAAGCATTTGCTCGATACTTGCTCGAATCTCTGCCCACTTATCGAGGATCTCTTGTCGCGACAACGTGACATCAACACGTTTAGACCATCGTGAGCGAGTACCATAATAAACATGAGTAAGTATGACCTCGGACGCATCGGGAGCTCTATCGAGGTATGCTCGAGCGTAGAGAATCAACTGCACGTTTTCGCGTAGTTCGCGCTTTGTTTTCGTGTATTTTTTGTTACTTGATGTTTTGTGATCGAGTATATGATGCGCGTTGGGATAAAGAACGTCTACAAATCCGGCCACTTTGACCGGCGAATCGTGCAGAGGCATATCTTCGAGACTCAATTCAATCTCGATATGCTCGTCGTCAGGTAATAAATGAGCCCCACTTCTCGCAATCTCTCCCGCCTCTGTTGCAGGAAACTCGACACCGGCTCTCAAGTAGTTCTCGAGAGCTTCGTGCACCGCGCTACCCAAAGCAGTCGCCGGAGTTGCCGGAGTATCTAACCCGACAATCTTATTGAAAAACCATTTTCGCGGACAATCTCGAAACGTAGTGATTTGAGATGCGGACACATGAGAGATCATTGATCGACCTCATCTCGTTTAACTCGCTCATCGAATGCTTTCGTTGGTGTCATCGGACGATTATACAATCGAGTCAAGAGATGAGAAGGATTGACGACCTCAAGCCAACCCTCTTCCGTCGGAGTGGTGGGTGCTGTCACGTCGGGAGTTGTGAGTGGGTGCTCCGTAGGCCAATAATCAATCCAATGCCCATCTCGCTCAAGTATCTGTTTCGACTTACTCATCTTCTCGGCACGAGGTTTCGTGATTTGATGACGCTTTGCAAACTCGGAAACCTTCGCGCTTGTCCATTTCCGTCCGGTTGGTGGTGTCACGCGTTCCCCATCAAGTCGCGTAGCTATCTCTGAGAGTTTCGTTTTCACTGCGAACTCTGCACTAATGACTTCAAAAGCGCGTGCGTGTGCGGGTGTCTCTTCTACCGCGAACAAAATCGGCGACTCGAAAGCTCTCAACGTTTCGTCGTGCGTAGTTTTTAGCGCATCTGCAAACACTTGAGTCATCCCTCCGTCACTGCCTTCATACTCACAAGGGATTTTCTGTTTTGCGCACATCTCACCTCGGAGAAACTCACACCGGTTTTTTAGTCTTGTGTGTTCTCCTGTCAGACGGTCATCTACATGACACGGTCGAGAATCTTCGCACGATCTCCAATCGTAATCGATCACCGGCAACTCGACGCGAGTCGGTTGTGTTGGTTGTGTAGGTTGTGTAGGTTGTGTAGGTTGTGTAGGTTGTGTTGGTTGTGTTTGTTGCGTTGGTTGTGTTGGTTGCGTTGGCCCCTCTGACGGATCGACGCACTCCATCACATAGTTTTTCCTATTTCCTGTGTTGTTGCACAACTTTAATCGATACCCCTGCGACACTTTATCTCGATAGCGTGATAAGAGATCTCCTACGCGCCGAGTGGTAACGCTCGGCATTGTCAAACCGAACTCTTCGAGGTAGTCTCCGGTGCTTTCGTCGACAGCGTTACGCAACGCTCTGAAAAGCTCGGTGGATGCCCAAGATGATTCCCTACGTTGCATGATACGATCTCGGTCTGCTTGCCACTCGATGAGCGTTGAAAAGAATGATCCTAGACCATTATCGCGAGATACTTCCATCTCTTCGATACTCAATGCAACAAGATCAACTACACATCCCTCGACTTGTGACGCGACCCACATGATCGGATCTCTGACGACTGCACACCAACGCTCAAACGATCCCATCGCTTTCGCTGTTTCTTCTATTTGCAGACGTTCCGCTCCCGTAGCGCATTTGTTCCAAGCTCTTAGTATTGTGATGATATTGCACCATGTTCGAGTGTGTCGTTTCTTCGCCTCTCCGATGAGGTCACGATAACGAAAACCGCGACGCTGTTCGGGATTTTCGAGATCTGTGACTAGTCGTATCAATATCGCTCGTCTGTCTGTGTCTCCTCCGATTGTTGCGTTGTTTCCCGTAGCTCCGAGAAATACCTGATTCGGCGCGATCCTTTGATCTGTAACACCAAGAGGTCGATAACTGTGACGAGGCGACGTGATGAAACCATCGAGAACCGCCCCACCGATATGACTCGCTACATTATCCGCGATAAAGGTGTCTGCGTCTGTATGTACGAGAGAATCGAGCACTTTCTTTAATTCTTCTTCTCTCGCGGGTAGTGTTGAGAGTGCCGGTGTCTCACCATACACAGATGCGAGAGACGCTGATAAAAGTTTCGTTTTTCCAACTCCCTTTGAGTTTGCGCTGACAAACATGAGAGGAGCGACATCCATAGCCCGACGTAAACCCGCAGTCATTACTACACCGAGAGATAGTGCTCGATGGTGTTGGGCTCTCCAAGGAAAATCACAGAAGAGATCGACCATCTCAGAATAAGCAACGAGAGCCCGCTCTCTACTTATCGGCCCCTCACAGACTCGACGCAACTCGGAGAGATCGAGATGCGGAGATGGTAAGAAATAACTCTGTGTAATTGGACAATAGCCCTCTGCGTATCGAGTCGGCTCGAGTGTCTCGGGATGCAAAGGAGGGAGTGTTGTAGAGTTGAGACACTCGGGTAGTTCCTCCGCGATCGCGAGTAAATGAATCTTTACCATCCGCTCGGGCACTGAAGTGGGCGACGTGATTACTTCACCATTTCGATCAGCTCTCCTGCTCACCCAACTGCCGTGTCTGTTTAGCAGTCCTGTGAGGTCTGCGACGCTGTACGATCGCCATCGTGCTCCACCGTAGGGGTCTCTTTCAACGGTTGATATGCAGTCGTGTCGTCTGAAGATTCGATCAGGGAATGTAGCAATCAGAACCGCGACGCTTGCTCGTACAAAACCGGTGTGATCGTCCGGATTATAAACGTATTGACGCTCACCTGCTCCAAGATGCTCGTCCCATTGATCCGGATATGTCGTTTGGAGATAGCGTTGCCACCCTCCGCCGGCTAGATGCTCTTGACAACTATGATGAAGACAGTGGATCGTATATCCGCATCCTGTTTCCATGAGGATCGTTGAGGTCTCGTTTGTTGTACTGTGATATTGTTCAAAAGGGCACTGAATACAGTAGCTCGGTGCGTCGTTAATCTCGGAGTGTTCGCGGATCACCGCGTTGATTGCATAGAAGAAATCAACGAGCTTCCCTCCCTCGACCCCATGCTGACTAGCGTCACGAGGCAAACTCGCTTTGATGACTGTACTACGATCTTGTTCTGAAAGTACATACGGCTCGATTTTATTGGGTACAAAGAACTCACCGCGTTGGGGCTCTCCATCTCGATTCACCCAAGGTAGTCGGATCAATCGAGGGACATCATCACATGACGCATCCCACACACCACGAGAGGACGAAGGGAGACGCGAGACGATCTGAGAGTACAATGCCCGCCAATCGCGTCCGATACGTGTTTTAAAAGGTTGCTCGAGTGGTCGTATTGCGCGGAGCCCCCCTCGCGTCGCGTGAAAAACAGCCCCGCGCAACATGGGCGACGCTGTGAGTTCTCCAACGATCTCGCGAAATAGTCGGTCATTCATGCGAGATGATCCATGCTCTGAAAGATCGAAATCGAACACTAACGCGCCGATCTCCACACCGAGAGCAATGGCTTCGCTTGCAAATCGAGGAGATTGATCTTGTTCAATGAACGAGGGGCAAGTTGCGACTTGCATATGTGCATCTGTACCGAATTGGTACGCAAGTACGTCACCAAGTGGAGCGACGAGTCCTGCGGATCTCACCGCGTCGCCGATTTTCCGAGATGCTTTGAGATCTCGCTGAGGTAGCGCGTTAACTCGTGCTACGTTGAGCGGGGTGAGTGCTCTTTTAAGTTCTTCTGATTCGTTGGGTGTGAAGTACCGCCCACGAGTATCTTGTTGTTTATTTTGCGACATAGATCCCGAAAAATCGAGTCCTAACAGTCGCGCCCGTTCGGTCGCGTTCATTGCGCCTCCTCCGTTTTGTGGTTTACGTTGCGCGTTCGATCATGCACTACGACCGGCCTCATGTCAACAGTTTAGATACTACCCCGAGAAACGAGTGACGAGATGGGAGGATAACCAAGTTCGGCCCCCCATCGAGTTCCTTTCACCTCGTATTTTACTCCGGCGGGTAGGATTTGACGCAAAAGATCACCAAGTATTCCGCTTGCTTCGTCTCCCGTCAAATACAGCGGAAACGGGCCATTTACCTGATCCCCAAAGTCTAAAGTTTCGGGATCGAGGTCTAATAAATTGAGTAATTGCCCCCCGTCCGGCTGTCCGACCGGTCGCGTTTGCGCTGTTTCTTGTAGATAAGTTGGTGGTACGGCTAACATATCCACGTCTATGTAAATAGCCACAAGTGCCCGTGTCTCTACGATGTAAAACGGTATAAACGAAATCAAAGCGTCATCGAGAGCAGTCTGCCAACCATCCCAATAAACAGACGCTTTTTTTGTGATTTGTGCTGTGTTTGTGTTTACGTCAACACTCTCGATCCAATGGATCTTTGATCCTATTTGAATCCATCGATGAGCGTAAGCGGTAGTTGTTAGAGATGTATGACTAAACGATCCCGTCGCGTCTATGTCCGCAGTAAGTTGGATTGAGTCGCGCCAAGGCGAGAACAACGCATTGAGAGCACCAAACAAAACGCGGAAAGTCCCGCGGGGCTGATACACAACCGCTTTAAGTACTTCGCGCCACGCGCTAGGAGGATAAGACGCGGGTCTCGTGATTCCATAAAACTCCCCGAGTTCATCGATCTCATCGTCTTGAGCCCGCGTGAACACTGTTGAGCGTCTTGCGCGTTCAGTTTGTGATAACGTGCGGATCATGATGCAATATCTCCCCTCTTGGAATCGTGTAGATTTGGCCTCGCGGTCGGGAAAGTCCTGTGAGTGTGGTCTTTGTGCGTTCTGCATATTCGACGAGTACACCACCGACATACACCCCGCCTTGTTCCGTCATCCCTAGCGTAGATTCTAAGTGTATCGTGTTGTCTGTGGGATTGAGATCTTGTGTGATGCGTGTACATACCCCGCTTGAACAGAACTCCGCGAGACTCTGCCCGATCGATCTAGTGAGGTGGTAAAGATTTGTATGAGTCTCATCTCGTGCGCTCGGTGCGTTTTGATCGAGGATCTCATCAATCTCAATACGTCGTGCTCCGACTGCATAAGCGGACGGATAAGAGTCTCGTAGATGATACTCGTGAGTTGTTCTCATACGTCTCTCTACGATCATTGTTCCGACACTTTGCTCCGTGTTCTCCCATCGTACTAGAACAGAATAATATCCCTCGTCGAGTAAAGGAGTATAACCTGTCAGTATTCGCGCTCTCAGATCGGTAGAGCAGTTCACACCCTCGCCGACTCTCCCCGCGTAACAGAGATATTCGACACCATTGAGATCTAAAACGAGAGAGAAACCGGTCGGTCTTTGAGCATCACTTGCGCCGAGACGAGGGAAATCACCGCGAACAAGCAATCGATAACCCCCGTCATCCCCGACCCTCGTTGTATCTAGTTCAAGATACGAAGGGAATGCCGGCCCATGATCTGATCCCCATCCGTAATCTTGAGTAGTCACATCCCACATCGTTGGCTCAGGATCACCCCAACCCCAATCCGGAGATGATAGTACTTCGGTTACGCTTTGCATGTCTGCTGATCCGTAGCCTCTCATACTACGAGCCTCTCACACTCGATAGTAATCGTAAGTACCTGCCCTCCGGATCCCTGCGCAGGGGAGCCGGTGACAGCTACTCCGAACACGTCTCCGGCTGTCAAAGAGACACCGGTGCCCAAAGACAAGGAACCGACGATCGGATCTCCCGCGTTTGCCGGTGTCAATGTAAGCACCGCACTCGCTGAGTTCATTGTTCTCGTTATGTATTTGGTTTGGGTGCCTACAAGTAACTCGAAGTCATAGTCGTTTGTAGTACTACCGGAAAACGCAAGCGCAACACTAAACGAACGAATCACAAGATCCGAACGAGAGCAGATAAACGCAATCATCGGAATCCCTGCGCCACCGCTAAATATTTCCTCATGTACTGCGCCATTTGAGTCGATTGTGCGTCCCGTTGTGCCCGTGAACACGATCCGCTCTCTCGTGATCACGCGCGGAGCCCCAATCGCGGAGCTTGCCTCCTCGAGTTGTAAAACTCCGGTCGCTGTTGTCGTCGCGTTTGCAACGTGCGATCCTTGGTGTGTATGTAGAGCGAGGCCACCCGAAACCGCATCATTTCCACTCACTAAGATGTCGAGTTGTGCGCCGGTCGCGCTCGTAACATCGTTTAAATCACTAAGAGCAAGATCAGGATCTTCTATGAAATCCGCCCACGTTTCGAGAACAGGATGCCAACCTCTTGAGTTTTTTGCAGGTTTCTGTAATCCGTTGTTTTCAGAGAGTACTCGGATCTCAACAAACGAGGCCGTCGGAGCGAGTAAAATATCTGTCTCTGAGGTCTCTTGAGTTGCTGTATTTGTTGCAACGAGATGTAGTCGTATATTTCGCCACGCTGATATATTCGAGACTGTTATGTTTTGAGTAGTAGTCGATGAGAGCACGGGTATATTATTAGCGTCATTATCGAGCAAACTCCAAGACCAAGAGAACGTTGCCCCCTGATTGACTGTGTCTACTGCGTCACCGTACACGTCTACCGATGCGGGAAGAGAGGCTGTAGATAAGTCAATCTCAGGATCCTCGGTCGGATTGTTAATAGGATCCGCGTTTGCGCTAGCATATGCAATAATCATATTAGTCTCTCAATCAATTAAAAATGAATGGTTGGTTTTGGTGGCGCGCGAATATCGCCACCGTAAACTCGAGAAATCTATGATCTGTGAGATCTTCGGAAATCATGGCATCGACGTGGTTGTCAGTACCGTGCGGTTTATCCGTAATAGCCTCCTCTGCATCTGCATAATGCGGGAGGATCTCGATATTGATCCCTCGTCCTGATGTAGTACTGTAATCATCAAGGTGGTAGTTATCTGTATTCGTCAGCTCTCCGAACGAGTAAGGCGATGGTCTTGAGTACGAGAAATCAGGATGAAAAGTCACTCGGTTATAATCATAGTGATCTGCTTGGCTTTGATTTAGTTGTCTCCAATACAACTGCTGACAAGAGATATGCTCGACGTTCCAAGGTACACTTAACACATCATTATGTAACTCAACACAAACTCGATTAGTTCGCAATGGGGATGCTCTGACTGCACTGATCCCGTTCGATCGTTGAAGCAGATAAGTGTACTCACTGCCTGCATAATACATCTGAATCGTTGCGGTCGCTATACATAATATGTGACTCGTGCGTTCATCGTTGATCGTGTTGATTGCTGTATCTACACCATTTAATGAGATGAGAGGAGGTAAATACCAAGCTCTATTTGTCGGTGTGTTGCTTGGATCACTATCTCCGAATCCCTGCATTTGTGCGACTTTATAACGTAGCATTGCGAGTTGATCAGCAACACCGAAACCCCGATAAGATCGACCGGATTCCATAGGGTAGGCACTCATTGACGTCGTAGGCACAGAAAGATCGGTATTTGTAGCAGTTAATTCATCACCTGAGACGTATGTACCGAACCATCTACGATTAATGTCATGATTGTATGCGCTGATAACTTGCCAAAGAGCGAGAGAGCCGGAGTTGTCTCCGTCTGTCCACCCTGTGATCTTAGCAATCGGAGCCCATTGGGCCTCGTTGGCTGAGTAAGCGGGTTCATTTGCTTGGATCGCGAACGCGACGCGCTGACTTTCCCGCGTCTCTGCGCTAAATGTCTGCTCCGCTCCACCGCTCACACTCCAACGGACGCGAGTCGCTTGATCTGTGTCGATTGAGATGGGACGAGCCCAAAGATACGAGCCAACATAATCTTGATAATATGCGCGGATAGTGTCGATTGAGATTTGTACGGCACTCTCTTCGCTTGCGTCGTATGTTGCCACAATCGTCTTGTGCTGACTCAACGCAGTACCGGCACTCGGCGAACTCACCGCGACACCGGTCTCGATTGCTGTCGTTGTCACGAACTGAAACGGGGAGAGCGTAATATAAGGTGCTCCATTGTTCTCAGTCTGTGTGATTATCGGACTACTGAGAGCCCCTCGAATATGCCCAAACAACCCCCCAAGTGCTTCTTGTACATAGTCGTAAACAAGAGTCTGCAACGCTCTTGCGTCGTCGAGATCTAAACGTTCTTGTGCGTGTAATTTTACTCTATCCATCTTTGTTTATCCTGTGGTTGTAGATGTGACGACACGAATGGAACCGGCCCTCAAGATGGTTCTCGGTGTGGTGGGGTAAACATCAGGACTCGCGTCAGTCGTTCCCGAAGAGAGTACGTTTACATTTAACACGCTGTTCTCACTCATCACAACGCGAACAATACTCGCGATGATTGCCGGAGCCCCTGCATCAAGTCGAGACAAGTACGCACTCACTGCACTCCCAACATTAGATGAGACGGTCGTCAGGTTCGCGCCGGTGGAAATGACAATTAACAAGTCGAGATCGATACGCTGAACCGGAGCAGGAAGTACTCGCACACTCACACCGGCGGGGCGATACCCGCTCGTCACATCGTTGACATCTCCCTCGATAGCACTCTGTAACTCTGCAACTAGGCCGGTATATACTGAGTAATTGCTTATCGTGATCGTGTCCCCCTCTGCGACGTTTGCATTTTCGAGTAAATGTATTAACCCACGCTCGTATGAGATCAAGTAATCAGTACCGAGCAGAAGCGGAACGGATCCGTTTAATATGGTTGGATTAGAGGCGACGGGAGCCTCTATTCCAATCACATGACCGCGCACCGCGTTGAGCACGACACTGACAGCCGAGCCCGAGCGAGTTACAACAGTGTCACCGAGCCCCGACCCATCGTCGATAAGTAACTCACACTCACCGAAACGATCCGGTAGTTCGTAGAGCGTCGCAGTCGTCGCTCGTGTATTGTCTGAAGACGTGAAACTCAACGCGAGAGACGTGAGCGCAAGCGGTTGACATCGAGCCAAACTATTCAAGTGTCTTTGTGCGCGTGCTCTGAGATTTACATCGTCCTCCGCATCTGTTCCGTTGCTCAACGCAACACCTTGCGAGACACTTACGATCAGACTAGGAACGTCTAGCAGTTGATTGATTTTTGCGCTTGCAATGTTGCCTTGCTCTCCAACAACACTCGCTTGTACTGCTAGATCCGCAACACCTTGACCGATCGACAGGGTCGTGTCAGTGGTGCTTATGTAAGTCACATCGCTCGACGTACTACCGAACACAGCACCGGCCTCGATTGTGAGCGCGTTCGTTGTGTCTGTCCTCGTGACTCTTAAAGAGCCGGTCGCACGAGTCGCAGGGAGTCGAGTCATGCTCAACTCCTCGACGCGCTCGTCTAAATCTGTACCGGATGCGCCGGTTAACGTAAATTGCTCTCTTATTTGTGCGAGACGGATCTCGCTTTCTGCGATCTGTTCTGCGAATGTCTGCATGATTGCAAGGATCACAGAGCCCTCGCTAATATCTGTCAGATTAGTTCGCGCGACGAAGCGGGCAATCAAATCCCGCGTGATTTCGTCGGATGGTCTCGGTGAATACATGATTATGCTCGTCTCATCGGTATAATAAATTGAGTAGCTGTACTTCGTACGGCAGTGACTGATACACGCACTGCAAGAGCGTCTCCATCGTCCTCGATTTCAATATCTGAGACATCGTCGACTCTTGGATCTGCACGCAACTGTTGATCGATATGCGACGCACAGAACGCAACGACGCGAGAATTAAGCGACGCGCCGACAGCAAGGGGGAGACCATACTCCGGAGCATATGTCGCACTACCCTGCTCACTCAGCAAGCGCAATCGTAACGCTTGCTCAAGATTCTGCCAACCCTCAATCACATCGACATCATCGTTTAAAACGAGGTCTCCATCTGTAGATAACCGGATGTCTCGCCCAAATACGTCCCCGCGTCTCGCAAGTCCAAGATCGTCCGCTGAACTCACGAGAGGAACTTCTAACACGTCACCCACGCGGATCGGTTGACCCGTTTGGTAGTGTGTCATAGAACGTAGATGGTTGTATTCTGCAATCTCTCGCCACCTTGAAGCGTCGCCATATGCGCGACTTGCGATCCTTTGAAGTGTATCACCGGCTCTAAATATGATTGTACGTGTGAGTCTCGGTGAATCATCACTCACTCCCGCTCGTCGCTCGTCGCGTTCGATTTGTGGTTTGTTTCGTGCGCTTATCAGATCATCACGATCCGCGCCGACTAACCCCGCAGTCACTAACGCATTATACGCAAGGAGTTCACTCGCATAATTAAGAGGAGTATCAACGAGTTCTCGCGTCTCGTCCCATATCCTCCGGTAAGTGAGTGCAACGTCTACAGCAGTGGCAACGATGTCTCGAGTGAAAAACGAGGTGACACCATCTACATTCTTCGAGATTTCGGTGATTGCGTTCGAGATGCGTTGAGCAGAGCGCAGAGCGTCCCTCGCTGTTTCTAGTTCACTTCTCGTATTAATAAGAGCGTTATTTGCGAGTTCAATGATTCCGGCTGTCGCTGAGATGACTGATTGAGCTGTCTTGATTGCCTCTGTGATTGGCGAAAGAATCGATCCGCGTGGTGATGTCGGCGCGTGTGCATACGCTTCGAGCGTCAACTCCCAACGATACGAGAATCGATTGCTTGATGCATCCTCTCCCCATCTCCACGACATCGGCTCGACACGAAACGCTTGGTTCTCGTTGAGTGCTCTGAAAACCATAAACACATTATCAACGTACTCACTAGCAAGACTCTGATACTCATCAAGAAATCTGTCAAACTCCTCCATGATCTGACGACCCGAGAGAACAGAAACACCACCATCTCTCGTGTTCCCTGATCGCGGAGAATACCCGCTCATCCCTGTCAGAGAGATCTCTGTGAGATGATTCGGTGAGATTTCCCGAACTACATCCCCGAGAGTATGCGTGATTGCGGTAGCGGAGGGTCTCTCCTGCGAGTAAGTCGTTGGGGTATGGGGTAAAGTGATCATCGTTGTGATGGAGCCACCGACGTACACCTCAAGAATATAATCAACGGGGACGCGCAAAAGCGCACCGAGACGACCACCGGCAGGGATCGGAATAGCAGGAGGTGTCGTTGTTTTAATTCCCATTTTCAATCCTCTCTCTGAGTATCTCGCTCATTATATCATGGAATGAGGATCGCGCTGTTCTTCGTCGCCTGTGCACGCAACTTACTCGCCGGAGAGGGAGGCGGAGGGGTCTCTGATTGTGGGATCGTGAAAGCAATCGCGGGATAAGAGCCTACTAGTTGAGAGTTCAAGACTTTAAGATGTGTTTGTATGTTGATGATCGTGAGTTCTAAAGACGCAATGTAAGAATACAACTCGTCTAAAAAAGGATCCGCGTTCAATACTTGATTATCTGCGACGCCGTCTTCCGAGATTCTGAGTTTCTGATTGCTGTTTAGTTGTATGCGTGCCGTTGTGGTCGGGTCGATTGTAATACCCGAATCGCTCAATGAGATGGTCTGCCCCGCGTGTCTCAGCACAAGATCAACAGAGTCCGGATGATAATCACTCGACTCATCTGCGGACTCAGTGGATCGGGGGATTGTAGTCTGATCTGCGCCGACAATGTACGGTAGATCATAAGGCCCATGAGGAAAGATAAGATGAACTACTTGCCCGATGGTAGGCGGAAACAAGCTCGTTCCATTGCTTGCAAGAGGCACTCCTCGATAATGAGCTCCCTCGTTCAAGCGCACATCGAAAACAGCCGACCCGCGCTCATAGCTTGCTTGTGTCACTGTGCCGGTTCTGAAGTTATTCGAGATTGTTCTCATTCAAGTACCTCCGCGTAACCGCTACGCGCGTCGAGTTTTTTCGCGCTTGGTCTGCCATATTGGGAGACACGCTCAACCCCCATCGACGTGCGTCGCGTTGTCTTGCCTTGTGTGTCCACGTTTAATTGATGGCTCACAGTATTGACATAACCCGTCATCATCGATCCGCCCTCTGTGTAATCGTACCACCGCGCCCATTCTCCTACTCGGATCTTTGGGGAGTATATAGTCTCTATCGACGCAGTGGCAAAAGCATGACCCTCAGCATATAAAGCAGTCGCGTACTCTGTCAGCGTCTCTAGTGTCTCTCTTATTGATCCCTCGTCCTTTCGGATTAATGGGTATGTAATCTCAAGGGGGTGCAGTCCATAGCGCGTCACGTCCTCCCCCAATACGTAAGGTGTAGACACTACACCGACGAGTGGGGAAACCCCGAGGTAACTCGATGTCACTTCAATGTAGTTGTTTCGGTCTCCCCGATATTCAAGCGAATAAGAGATAATATCATCAATCTCTTGGAACGACGAGGCACGATGAGCAGAGATTGATTTGTGATCAGTGTCTGCGGACACTCTATCCGCTCGATCAAAGTACTCCGAAACCACCGAGGGAGCCAACGGTTTCATCCGATAAATCAAGATCGGCTCTCCATTCTCCCTCGTTGGAAATAATTCGATGAGTTGGGGAGCCGGTGCGAAAGTCTGCGAGAACGTAGCCCATAGCGACCCCGTGGTCGCAGTCGGTACTTGAGAGATATTCGCACCAACGACTCTCGTGAGTGATCTCGGCACGTTACCAAGATCACTAGAATCGATGAGTACCCGATAATCGTTGAGTCGATCTCCTTCGGGTGTACTGAACGGAACGAGCGACGACCAAGATGAGCGCAGACCCTCCGCAACGTCCTGCACTGCTCCGCGTGCAAATACTTGCTCGAATACGTCTGCCCACTGCGCGAAATCATACAGGCCACTAGGGTTTATCAACGCTTGGACTGTTGTTAGTTTGAACGGTTGCGCGACGATACTAAGCCAAGAGGACGCGCTCATAGTGACACCTTGAGATCTGCGTGCCCCCTGAGCATCAACCGAGAGACCCGTTGAGAGTCGGTTGATCGGGCCATAAAAAACACGCATATCTTCATCACGTATCTCAAGCCAACCACTTGCATGGATAGCGGGGAGCGCGTCGCGTCTTGGTGTTCCTAACCCTAGTTTATCTAGTTCGTTTATGCGTATAGATGTAGTGACTCTCGCAGTCTCGAACGGATCTCTGAGAGACAGAGCCCACGAAGCACTTTTGACTCGATCAGTGATCTCTACAGTCGCTTTCAGACCATCTCGACGAGCACTAATCGACGAGTCTGTATGATTGTGAATATATATCCGGATCATAGCCACTTCTTTCCGAACTCTTGGAGGTCGCTGATCAATGCCCCGATGCTGTTGATCCCCTCGATAAGTGTATCGACCGCGGGTTCGATACCCTGCAACACTTTAATGAGCACCCCGTTTGACTCGGTCATACTGAGTGCAAACTTCTCGAGTTTTTCGTTGAGTACAAGAATCGCTCTCGCGCTGTTGGGATCCTGAGCCACTGTAGAAATTAAACGTTCTCGCTGTCCTTGCAACATACGAGAGAAAACCATGTTTTGACGCATGATTTCCTCGTCTCCTAGTCGACCACCCCGAGGCATAGTACTCGGTCGCGCTCCTGCAACGACTCCCGCTTGCGTGGTGCTGAGACCAAGACCCACGAGTGCGAGTTGTGTTGCCTCCGTTCCCAAACCAAGAGAAGAGAGTGCTTGTTGTGCTTGTTGTGGGTCTCCCCTAAATTGTTCGAGTCGCTGTAATATTTCTAGTGGAGAACCACCCCCACGCATAGCAGATGCTAGAATTGCCCCTCGTCCGAGTCCCCCGAATTGACCGGCAAAACCACCGGCAACCCCTCCAACACCACCGGCAAAACGCTGAAACGCGCTTACGGCTCCGATTCCCTGCACTTGTCTCGCTCCGCGGGTGCGTGCTTCGATGTCAATCCCTTGAATAAATCCGGCGACTGCATCTTCGTCCACTGTGATTCCTTCGGAAGCGAGTCGTTGTGTGTTAGATGCGATTGCTGAGAGTAGCCGAGTAATCCCGCCCCCCGTTAATCCCATACCCGCACCCATAGCCCCCACTCTACCGGCTCGAGCGAGTGACTGCTCAACAGTACCCCCCGCTCCGCCACCGATCGCACCACCGGCAAGAAATTGAGTAATAGCACCGGTATCGATCCCGCGGAGCGATGCGCGCGCGAGGCTACGAGATAATGCTTCGATGTTGCCACTTTCAAATATTCCGCTACGCGCCCCGATGCCTCTTTGCACAGAACGCAGGATTCCGAGACCCTGTTCGGCACTGAGTCCGTATTGAGTAAACGCGCGTCTCGCTCCCCCTAAATTCTGAGCACCGCCGAGCATCAGTTCGGTTTGTAGTTGCTCTCGACCGGCAACCTCTCCGAGTCGTTGCGTGCGACGTGATAACAATGCACCCGCTAGATCACCAACAACCGGCAACCCCTTTGCTATACGTGTCATCCCCAAAGAGTTAAACGCATTTGCTCCGAGTGCCCCTCCCGCTCTCATAAGAGATGACGCATCTCCTGTTAACATGGCAGGAGCGAGAACTCCGGCAGTTGAAACGATTCCGCGTCCTGCCATCCCTGCAAGTTGCTCCATGCGTGTGGGGGACGGTGTAAACTGCTCGGCAATCCTTCGCGCTCTCTCGATGTTCGCTTGTTGCGTCGCTCTCCCTTGTCTCGCAAGATCATCGAGAGCAGTGACCGGAGTCCCGCCGGCTAATCTATCGAGAGCTGTTAGTGGTAATGAAGGAGGACGGGGGGGAGGTGCAGGGGTTCCGCGCGGTAGGAATCTGCCTCGCTCGTCTCGCGGTCTCGTTTGTTGTTGTTGTTGCTGTTGCTGTTGTTGTTGCTGTTGTTGTTGCTGTTGTTGTTGCTGTTGTTGTTGCTGTTGTTGCGCTTGTTGCGCTTGTTGCGCTGTCTGTCGTGCTTGTTGTGACGCTGTTGTAAACGTGCGCGTGACTGCTCTCGTTGCCTCGTCGAAACCCTGCACCATCTTATTGATGCTTTGTTGGACTCCGGCATCGTTCAATGTGACGCTGATCTCTGTACTATGTCTCTGTTGAGCCATTCTTCACGCTCCTACTCGCCCAAAACTCTCGCTCCCACTGATCTGCGACCTTGTCGCCCGTGGTGCTCGGGGAGTCGTCGCGTAGTACGACTGTGGGCTCTGTTGTCAGTGTATCATATTGTTCATCGTTAAGAGACAGTAACCAATACTCTAAACGCTCCGATTCACTAGCAGATCGATGGAGCGGGGCAAGTGTGGCTTGCAGAAATGGAAACTCGGGACGTGATCTCGTTTGTGTCACCCGATCCCATAACTGAGCGAAACCACGCGAGCGAGTGACGCTCGACCTCCTCCCGTAACGCAAAGAGGAGATCATCGTCCTCCTGAGCCCATTGATTAACCCAATCCGGCAGATCAACGAGGTGAACGGAGATCGTCGCAAGTGCTAAGAAACGGAGTTGTGCGTATTCGCTCAACTGAGACCAAGGCACCGAAGCGAGTAGAGCCGAACGACGATCAATCTGCGCTCGTCCATCTCCATCGGGTATTCTACTGATCAAAACATCATCGTAGCGCGTGCCATCGGGAGCTGAATATCCAACAGTCAACTGAATCTCTCGGGGAATCAGCGATGTAGGTTTTGACGGGCCTTGTTCTAGGGTACGTAAGTCCATTTAATTATTATCCTCGTTCATCGTATAAACGACGCGCTTGGAAACTAGCATTTACAGTCACGATTGATCCGCTTTGCACTCGCCACGAGCGAGACTCACAACGAGCCCCCTCGACGCGCCAAACGGGAACATCACTAATTTGATCATAGACTTCAAGCGTAATCTCAGGGAAATTAATCACGTCCGCAGTGTTGCCTCGTGGCATGATACCGAGATCAGAGAGAGAGGTATTTGTAATCCGCACGAAGTCCGCTTGTACTGATACAACACGAGACACCGGAACGAGTTCTTGTGAGTCTATGTTGCCTAAAACATCAACTCGTTGATGCGTGATTTGCTCAGATGCGCTCACACCGGTAGCAAATCCGATCTCTTCACCGTCGACGATTAATTTTGCTCGTGCGCCACTAAAAACCGATTCAGCCATGACTCAACTCCTATCTATTTACAGTCGCAGAGATGCGAATGAAGTTTAGCGGTTCGACCGCTGACACTGTGTAATTCACGACAATCGAGTCGCTTTGATCTTCGAGTACTACATCTCGGAAACTCTTAATAATTCCGTCTTGTACTTGTCGATTTAACCGCGAGGTTGCGATGCTCTTGATTCTGTTAGCTGTTAAACTACGATTCGCGCTCCCCACGAAACTATCAAGACCGGCACGAAGGTCTCTCACACTCGCATTTACACTCTCGTTTGCAGATACTTCGCTGAAGATAGGATTATCATCAGTACGATAAGTAGTTACAGAACGCTCAACGCGCCAACCAAGAGAACCATAACTCAGAGACACTACTCCGGCCTTGATTGCGTCGGTCGCGTCGCGATTCGCGTCCCAATTTCCTGATACTGCTAAGACGTTGGGTCGTTTGCGTGTCAGTGGTTCGCCGATTACAGAGCCCGCTTGCATTGCCCCCAACATAAGAGCTAAGTATTTCGGCTCGAGTGTTGCTCGTTGTCCGTTCGGTTTTACAACATCGATACTCTGACCCACGAGCGCGATATTTCGATCGTTGAGTAATTTAGAGTAACTTGCATCAAGAACAGATAGAGCTTGATTTGTAGGTGCTCCCATCCACGCATTTCGCTCTCGACCTGCACGAGCAGAGAGAGGAAGATGCGCTTTAATCTTGGTCATGTGATCAATGTTAGTAGACCAACCCACAAGGATTTGCAGATCACTAGCTTCGATCGTCTCTAGTGCGTCGCTCCAATCACTAAGAGATGCAGATGTAGAGCTTCCGCCCGCCAATCTCAGCGAAGTAGTCCCCGCTACGCTCTCGGCGACGCTCTTGGTTCCGTTTGTTGCTCTCTCCGCAGATACGAGCAAAGATGAGCCGAGAGCCTGCACAATAGCATAAAGATCCGCTCTAAACGTAGCTGAGTTGACTAAGCCCACGATCGTCGCGCTCTCTATCTCGTCTATTTCAGTAGCGGGATAACTCTGCGCTACATCATACGACGCTGTAAATCCTGAGAGTGCGTTGATTGCCTCGATCATCTCTCTTAGATCGGAATAATCTGCACAAGTAAGACTCAACGAGCCACTTACCTCAACGTCTCCCGCATACGCAACATCGTCGCTCGTTGCTGAGATAGACGAGATGACGCTGTAACTGTTGACGGTTGTTTGTTGCGTAGCGTCGCCCGCTAAAAATGAGAGGGTCTCAGTCGTAGCACTACCCGCAAGATTCAGTCCTGTGATAGTTACAAAAATGGTATTCGCGTGTGTGTTTGCTGAGAGAGCGACGTCCAAAGTCGATGATGTCGCAATATCTGAAACATCAAACGAAACAGCTCCGTTATTCATTGCCTCATTCTGATCCCAAGCAATCGAGAGAGCCGAGCGAGTCGCGCTTAACGTTGCACCGTCCAACAAAGATCCACTGTAATATGCAGATGCGAGATCACCGCTTTCAATATTATCAAAGCTCTCTGAAATACCATCTCGAGAAACTGTGATATTTACTTGATCGACGTTTGTATTCTCAATGGCAACAGTGCAACGGTTTCCTCGTGCACCATAAACACGAGATACAATTTTAAGCGCGTTATCTCCGTCTGCATCCACAAAGATGACACTCGCTTGAGTAGTAGGCTGTACGTTCAAAATACTGAGACTTGCAACACCGGCAGGAATCCGATCATCTAACGATGGTGAGAAAGCAAGACTACCGATCAACGATAATTCAGCATCACTCGCGTCATACGCAACGAGAGATCGAGCACTTGTAAACGTGAGTGCTTCGGATTGTTTGAACGAAGGAAACTCTCCAACAATGCAGAGGTTTCCGGTAGATTGTGATTGTCCACCAAGACTCGACGCATCGACCTCGGCATAGACGGCGGGGCGAAAAACTCGTAACCCGTTGAGATTTAGTGAAGATGGCATTTAGTCCTCCTGTGGTTATTTCGGCATTATATCACACATCGACAACGACTCCCCCCTTGATTCCATCGTCACTCTCTTGATCTGCGGTTAAAACGACAATATCAGAGCCGGAATATACCGGAACAGTAAACTCGGAGGCCGGAGGGATAGGAATCGAAACGCGATGGTCTCCTGAGACTGTGAGACGACGCACAAACAAACCAAGCTCTTCCGCTGAGAGTTCCTCCTCGGGTGTCAGCGCATCAGATCCACCGTACTCGACTAGGTGATAGCCTGCGGAATGTAGTGGTCTCCTTGCAATAGCAATCGACGCTCTTGTAAGTACTTGATAGACGCGCACCATGTCGGGAGATTTAGCGAGTATCATGATCTCGACAGTCTCGCGAACGAGGTATGAATCTATCCCGACACCGCTAGCGTTCCGAGAATCGTAATCCCCGATTATTGTTTGAGTGACGTTTTCAGAGAGAGGCGAGACTACGAGCATCGGTGCCTCGTCTACTCCTCTCGAGTTTCTTGTACGAAATGCGGGGAAATGAGTATTTAATTCTGTAAACCAAGCAGATAGAACGCTCTCGTTAACACCGCGGAATAGTGCATTGAAGTCGGCCTCACGTGTCCGGTAATAACCGAACCCCGAAGAGAGTGCGTTGATTATATTGAGATCGAAGATCATTAGAACACCATTGCTACTAGATTCGGGAGTTCGCGGAGTACATCGTCCGCTATTCGACGCGCTCGGATCCCATCACTGACCCATGCTTTTGGGTCTGTATTCGAGTACGACGCAGTCCTCCAAGTCCGATACCCCGCTGTTTGTGTCCTTGGTTTTCCGGACGCTGATTTGCTGTATGTTGAGGCTAGGCGCACCATACCGGCTAAGGGATCACTCACATGATGAGGTTTAAGTTTCGGGACTTGATTAGCTTCGAGACTACCTCCCCAACGTGTGCGCCGGTCTGCGTCTGTTGTCGTCGCTTTGAGTCGTTGCATAGCTTGACGAATACGCGCACCATACTGCGATTTTACTCGTTTTGGATCATGACTAAAAGGGACGTGTAAATACAGTTTGCCCGTTTTCGACCTGCGAATGTTCCGCGTTGAACTGCGGAGTAGATACTGCCTCACGTCGTAAGGGCCGGTTGTGCCGATGCCACCGCTCCCCATGCCCTGCTCCGCCATGTGAGCAATGACAGCAGTCGATGGAGATGCAGGGAGACCACAGACGAACCCGCGCTCTGTAACACTCCGCACTTGAAGTGAACGCAAGTAAGCGGGTCTCGTTGAGTTGAGTTTTGCTCGTGCTCCCGCACTCCACTCCGCAAGGACGAGATCCGCGAGTGTCTGAGACCTGCGGAGCGAGTCCTCTCGTGTGAGTTCTAACGCGCTTATAAGTGCGGTGTAGGTAGCTCGTATTTCCGCCATTTACGCACCCATAAACTCGAGCGTACAACGTACTTGAATCGGGAGTGCAAGGGGAGACTCGGTTGCTGATTTGAATTTGCGGATCGAGTCGCGATGAGTGTGAGGATGATCAGCAACGTAATAACGCGGTCTCGCGAAATATGCAACACTGTAACGAATCCCCTCTGATGGTGCAGTCCCCAATACCTCACCGAGCGAGAAATCGAGAGCCCCTTCATTTGTCACAACGAAATCGACTCCCTCAGTGAGCGAGTAGTTTTCTTGTGAGATACCGTTGACATCTGCATATTGTAATCGTAGCACTCTGACATCTGTCTCACCGGTAAGTAAATCAAGAGTACGCGCTTGGACGGGGTATCGTAATGCCTCGATTGTGTCCGCTGTCCGCGTCTTTGTCTCTCGGTATACTTGAACTGAATTAATTACAGTAAAACGATCACCATACGCCGGTAGATGCTCCGGCAACGTGCTCACACTCATCATTCCCCGCGCATATTCACCATAGATAGCAAATGCTTCTGTAGACGAAGATCCGGCAGTAACGATCGCTCGAATCTGTTGAGCCGAGTGCCAAAAATACCCGCGTCCGTCGCAAAGCGGACAATCAGGACGAGCCTCGCCGGTGGTCTGAGTTGTAGTGTGTATAACTGAGAGCGTGAAATCGCTAGCGGAGCGCGAACAAGGACACTCTGCACACTGCTCCCAAGTCAAATCTACACCTTTAGCAAACACGAGATTGCGGTACTGCTCCATGTCGAAATCGACACGAGGTCGGATCTTATTCGGTACTCGAGAGTTAAACGTCGTCATTAGATAACTCCGAACTGAGTGACACGATACTGAGATCGTAGTCCCGAAAGTAAGAGTTTGTACTGTTTATCTAGGCTCTCCGCTCTCGCTGAATACCCTGAGTACATGGCGGAGGACGTTGTTCCCACACTCACAGATAGCGAATCGACTCCGAGACTCTGCGACGCAATGCCGGCCCCAAGTATCAGATCGCCGGCGACGTGAAGTAATAACAACGTAGCACTCTTTATCGCAATAGCTTGTTTAAGATCTGCCGGTAGTGTGTCAAGTTCCCATGAGATCACGAGATCTTGTTGCGGTGCTGAGTCTACATAGAGCGTAAAACTATCATTACCGCGTTTTTTTGTTTTCACCGTTGCTTGATCTGTACTGATCAAGTATGGCAAGAGGACACGAGAATCAAGTGTTATCGTAGTCTCTGTCTGACCGGATAGGATCGTCGCGCTCCCTGCACGCTCGTCAAAACCGGCTGTATAATCAAACTCAAAATAAGCAGGAATATAATCCCTATTTTCATAGACACCGTACCCTCCCATCAAAGGAACACCGGCTCGAAAAAAGTACGAGCCGAGTGACTCTTCGGACGGGATGAGGTGGATTTGTCCATGCGTTTCGATGTGCTCGTGATCCACGATGTCGGCACGTCAACGGGCTGAAACGATCCATATCTAATCCTCGCCCCATCAAATGAGACGATTGGACGACGATCGAGGCGGAAAGGCCAATATGAGAAACGACCTTGTCGCTCTGCATCGTGCCTCTCTTGAGTGACCGAAAACGGCTCAATATTGATACCGAGGTCACTCTCGACGTGTTGGATCGCTGATTGTATCGACTGAGTAAACGCTATCTCAGGATAATCGGATCCATCGTCAAGCGTCAAATCGATACCGAGTAACACTGTATCACGGAGAAACTGAGGGGTAATCTGTGAATAAATGCCCATAGTGGACTCCGTGACCGCGTGTTATTTTGGGGTGCTCCGCTTGCGTCGGTTTTTCGCAAGAGTCTCGACTTCCTCAGTGACGCATTCAAAATCGATTACATGAGCCCATTTCGCGATTGCATCCTGAGCATATTGATTCGCTTCAACGACGAGGCCGGTGTCGTCTAAAACAACGACCCCTCGACCGGCCCCAACATCGAGCCGACATGAGCGAAGTGATTTATGTCGCCACTGCATCGATCAAACCACCTTAGACAGTAGTGTCTAACATTCCGGAGGTCTCAGTGACACCGGCATTCTGAAGCACGTACATCTTGCTCGGTACCTTAACAACCGGTGAACCAAAGAGCATAAGTAAGAACGGCTTAGATGTTTCAACTTCGGCGAGAGGACGACGGAAGAAGTCAAGTAGACGCACAAACTCAAGAACACTTGGATCATGTTGTACAAATACGATCTTAGAAGTGTTGGGGATCACTGCGTTAGAATCAGAGATCGGAGTCACGTTTCCACTCACGTTTCTCACTTCATCGATGAGTCGTGCAGTCGCAAAGTCTACACCGAGAGCACTACTTGCTTTCTCTGTACGATAGATCTTATAGAATACTGCGTCGCTTGCGTCGGTGATGGTGAAAGATACGATCTCACCGGCATTCGCTACTTCAATAGTAGAAGTGTTAACAGGAGCAGAGAAACCGCTGTTATTTACAGCTACAACGCGGTACCCATAGAATCCGAGATCAGCTTGAGCGAACTGCGAAGTAGTCCCCGCTACGCTCGGCTGATTTGTGATTGCGGGATTCGCGGGGGCTCCGGTTGTTCCGCTTGCGCTTGCAGGTGCAGAGTAAGCATTGAACAAGAACGGCGCACTCTTCACAGGAACAGGCCCGTAAGGACTCATTATATTGAGTTCTTGGACTCCGTAGGTGAGGCCGTCCGCTTGGCGAAGTGCTGAGAATTGATCATGTCGTCCCCACTGAACTGCGAACTTGATCAGTTCCGCATGGATGCGCGGTTCGACATAAATACAATCAGGACGACCGAAACGAGGTGCGCTCTGAATCTCTGAGAGAACTTCTTGCAAAAGACGAGGAGTCGGAGACTTACCGCGTAGATCGAAAGTGTTCGCGCCACTGTTGTGACTCTCGATTTGATGAATGATACCATCGAACGCAAGAGGGTTTACGCTTTCTTTCGCGTGCCACAGAGAACGCTCAAGTTTTTGCATGAGGCGGAGTGTGCCTCGCTCGGTTTCCATTGCGATCGCGTTAGCGTTGCCACCGATCAGACCGACAAGTCCGGCTACGTCAGTCACTTCGCGACGCTCCGCGAGGTACTTAACACGTACAGTCTTGCGCTCGTACTCAGATCTGTTTGTTACACCACCGGAACCCTCTGCGATGAAGGGTTCGAGATCTAAACCGTGATCGTTGATTACTGCATACTCGTGGAGAGTGTTAGTAACTTGGATTTTTGGGATGCTAGGCCACAACGAAAGCTCTTTCATGGTGTATGTAGCCGATGAAAGAGTGTTTTCAATGCTCTGAGGGACAAGGGGAGATAAGTTCCCCGCGTCTCCTCCGCTAGTGCTTGCGCCTACTTGATAGCCAATATCCGCAGATTTGCGGAGTGCGTTGTTTAACTCAGCTAAATCTGCGACGTTTACGGAAGCGTTTGCCTCGGGAAATGAATACATAGCGAACTCCTAATTAATCGAGATCGATGAGATGAGAAACGTTAGAAACCGGTACACCGGCCTCTAACTGTGCGATCACTCCACGGATCGCAGATTTACGAGTTGAGTTGACATCATTTGACTGTAGGAGCTTGAGCCCCTTTTTAATCATGTCGTTACGAGATGGGCCTTGTGGCTCTGTGCTCTGTGTCACAATAGGAGCCGAGGTCACTGCGCGAGGGGGTGCGACCTGATTCAGTGATGCAGTGAGTGATTTGTTCATCTCGTCACTGCTCATTTTCATCTTTTTCATCTCACCGAGAACCGCCTCAAGCCCCTTCATAACCGCGCTCATGCGCTTTTCCATGCCCGCAATTACCTCGTCGGTTCCGCTAGCAAGGGCTTTCATAGCTTCTTTGTAATAGCCACGTTCGAGATCTTCGAGGTCTTCGTCCTCGTCGTCCTCGTCGTCGTTCATGTCCTCGTCGCTCATGTCGTCGTCGCCAAAGAGATTATTCTGTTTTGCAGGAGCCTCTTTTTCGTCTTTCTTCATAGCTTTCGATAATTCGTCGAGTGCCTCAGTCAAAGCATCGACCTCGACTTCGTTCTCGGCGACATTGAAATCATCGAGAACATCCGGCGCGATGCCTTTTGCCTCGAGGTGTTCGCGTAATTCTGCGAGCATGGTCGGCCTCTCTTGAGTGTAAAAATAATGTTGTCGGGTTGATTGTAGCATATTTTTAAGTCTTGCGTGATTTTTCGTTAGCGAGCTTCATTAACTGCGTAACAAAACGATTAAGATCGTCATCATCCATCTCAGGCATACGTTGAGCAAGTAACTCTTTGACTCGCTGTTTTGATACTTTTTTAGATGATCCGTAGGTGGCAGAACTTAGACGCTCATCTAAACTCTGTTGTGCAAGCGCGCTCAAACTCGCATCTGCGTCCGGAATTGTTGGCTCCTGATACCCAACCGACGCGCCCATACTTCTCGCTATTAATTCAAGATTAGTATGGGGATTCACGGGATGCGCAGTGATAGCCACGTTCAAAACACGAGCTTTCAATACTCGCTTGTTGTTTCGTGGGTCTCGTTGCAACACTTGACCCTCGACACTAAAGCCGAGAGATCTGTCTCCGCCTGCCTTTTTCATAGCTACCGCTGTCTCATACACGTCGCGACCTAGTTGTTTATCGAGGTACAAAACACCCTCGACATGAGTTCGATTGTCATCGAGTTGATTGATTTTAACCGGATGACCGAGAACCGCTCCCGCGCCTTGTTGATGCTCGTGATTGAACCAACCGTTGTTCAGAAAATACGACCAATCCAAACCGTCTTGCTCAATCACTTCCCCCTCGAGATCCATGTCACGAGTTGAACAGATACCGGCGATCAGTGCTTTAGATGTCTCTTCTACGTCGGTATCTCCCTCTCGTTCTGCTTTGATGATCGGATCGAGACGCAATGGTACCCAACGCGCAAAAGTATCAAAAGATTTTCGTGTCGCCTCTTCTAGTTGCGAAACATCGAAGGAGTGACGCTCAAGCCACTCTCGAAACTTCGCAGGTGATAACTTATCCGCGTCTGCTCTGATACTCTGCACTTCGCTCGTTCCCTCTTTGATCCCGAGGATCATCGAGAGTCCGTCGGGAGCTCCCTTCGGAGTGAATCGGCGCAGTTGGTCGTATTGAGCGGGGTCGTTCTGTCTCGCTGTATGTTCGTTTTTGTATGGCATGATTTACTCCACGTGTTCCATGATAACACTATGCAACCCCGACTCACCGGTGATGAGTACGGGAGTATTGCGGATGTTACTAAGATGGAATGTCGCACTATCTCCGACTAGATTAAGCGAATCCCGCAAAAACTTTGCATCTAGTACGGCATCTCTCGTCTGTTCCGCGGAGTCAATCGATGCGATCTTGTATTCTGATTCTGCGTTGAAGCCACTGACTACTATATCCATCTTAGATGTTTGGTTATTATATCTAAATTTAACCTTTGCATCCCTCTGCTTTCTGAATCCCGAGAGCGCGTTGCGTAGGTGTTTGATTGTGTGTTTATCCATCGTAAGCGTAGGACTGCTCTGCGGGATTACGTTTTTAAAATCGGGACGTTGTGTTGTGTTTCTGTCTTCTCTAGGAACATTGGATGCCCGTATCGTCGTGTCTCTGAAAAGCATACGGTACCCGTCTGTCGTTGCTACAAATCCATCTCGTACAAACAGACCCCTTAGATCCGGTCTTTTCTCATTTTTGACAACGGCAATCATCTTTTCTCGATCCGCTTTACTTAACCCTGTTTCTTCCTTCCGCGAGACTTCGGAGGGAGAGCGATCTTGAACAAAACCACGACTCTCGATGTACTCCATTTTGAGCACATCCTTCTTCTCTTTGATTGCGCTCCCTGCGAGTCCGAGTATTACGCCGATGTGAGAGCTACGTGCGTCTTTGCCCGAGATCTCATTCCACGCGCTTTTTACTGTGTCTCGATATTTCAGCAGATCATCCATATTATTGACATCTGTCTCCGAATCGAGCTGATCAAGGTCTAGTTTGTCTCTTAGCAGAGCAAGCATTGCGAGAGCCTCCGTTTTCTTGTGTTTAATGAAGTCGTACGGTAAACCCAACACATCACCGACGGAGTTCTCAAGGTCTCCCGTTTTTATGTACATGACAATAGCATCATCAAGAGGACTGTATGCGAGTAGTATGTTTCTTTTGTCTGTGTCTATGTCTGAAAGAGAAATAAGTGATCCTGTTTTTCCGCGCCTCTCCCGTACATATGGTGTGCGTACCTCATACGGAATAACTCGCCTCGCAACAAAATCGATCTCCTCGTGTGATAGCTTCACACGATCTTGCAAATCCTTGTAAACAGAACTCTCAGGATTGCGCGACAAATATTCAAGGTAGTCCCAACTCGTTGATGTTTGTGCTTTCTTGCTCTCTCTTTTTTTCTTTTCTTTTCGTGGCTCCGGCTCTGCTTGTGGCTCCGGTTCTGCTTGTGGCTGTTTCTTTGAGCCCCCCAACCGCGAGAGACGTTGTTCGAGCAGTTTTACTTGTTTCTCTGATCCTTTTTGTTTTGCGAGTTCGATCTGTTGCTTTAGTTTCTCGCGTTCTTTGCCGACTTGCTCGGTGATACCATGAGTTTCATTGAGTTTCGCTAACAACTCACGCTTGCTCTCTGTTACCTCTTTACCTTTGTCCGGCCCGTCATCAATTACATAAGTGACTCGATCGCCATTTACGCTCTTGATATGTCCATGAAACTCATTACCTCGTTGGGATGATAACGAGAAAGCAGTGCCATCAACGAGATGCGCCTCGTCAAATGCCTGTTTTCCTTGGTGAGTGTGAGTTACTTTATAGATGTAACGATAGCGTCGTTTTCCTCCGCTCATATAAGGAATACGCTTGAGATACCGATGTCCCTGCGCTTTCAGCAGTAAATCGACCCATCGAGAAAAATGAAACATTGTAGACTCCCTTCATTGTGCCTTGATTATATCACGCGACGGAGACGACCGTCAGAAGTAACACTAAAACCTTCGGGAACGGAGATCGTATCACATCGACAGTTGGGATGAATCGGGAAGATCGTAGCCACCCACTCTTCGCGTCTCCGTCCTACGTTAACACCGTTGTTTTGTAATTCGTCGACTCTCCAAACTCTTGGGTTCCCTGCTTCATCAGTGAGTAATGAGATACATTGATCACAAGCACCGGATTCGGGAATCCTCGCGACTCTTGCTCCGTCGCCGTATGCCTCGACGCTTGCAATGATCCGCCCCTCGTTATGTGCCCCTTGGAGTTCTGTTTGAGCTATCCTGAGCCAATTATGCGCGTAATACTGCGATCTATCTGCAAGAGTACCCGCGAGTCGTCGCGCGTCTCTCCCCGTTGCGAGTTCTCTCGATGCTTCTTCTCTTATCATCGTGAGCATCTGTTGACGTTGTTCCGGTAGTATTTCCTCTGTGATCTCTTCACCGGCCCAACCTTCTGCAATAACGTTCTCAAGTTCCGCAGATAGCGCGTTGCCAAGTCCTCGAATATACTCACCGGCGCGGAGTGATAAACGCTGATACGCACCGCGCTCCGCGGGACTCATCCAATCGGGTGGGGGAGCCGGTGATCGTCCCCCCTCACCTTGTGGAGCCGGTGCTCTCATTGGTTCATATCTTCGCGCCTCCGCCTCTGTGCGAGACATGGAGCGTAGATCGTCGAGCTTTGCGACTACGAGAGGAGTAAACTCAGTAATATCGTACTCTCGCAACTCCGCAAGTCGTTCCGGTTGATCTCCAAACACATGACCCGCACCAAGCAGAAACTCGACAGGACGGATCCCCTCAATCGTGAGACTCTCGCTCTCGTCGATCAATCCGGCCTCTCGGAGTTCCTCGATTCTCTCGTCAGGTAGCCCCGACCCCATCACACCAAAAAGATCGATCATGTAAGCATCGTGATACAATGCAGTGAGACGCGCAGTCTCTGAGGATAGTTCGTCGAGTGTCATTCTGTGCTCACTTTAAAAGCAGTTGCTCCACAATCGAGGAAAACGAGAAACTCTTGCTTAGACCGTGAATCGGAAGATCGAGGGTCACTAAGATTGTACTTACTCCGGTCTGTCGATCGGAATCCTTGAAAGTGCCTTCCGGTAACTTCTCATAGTGTCCATACTTGTTTACGAGGTCTTGGAAATCCCGCGATTTCTTGTTGTCTCGTGTCATTGCACTCGCAGACATAACAGCAACAAGACGACCACCATTCACCAAGTTATTTTCAAATGCGTGTGTAACGTGGTCTATGTCTGCTTGTTTCTCGAATGGTGGATTCATGATAACATGATCATAAGTGTCCGAGTGTTGAAGTGCATCGTTTCCAACGACATCATGCCCTTGATCCTCGAGATAGTTTCTTAATCCTGCGTTTGCCTCGATTGCTTTCACACTCGCCTTTGTATCTGCGAGTTTTTCGAGAATGTGCCCCGCCCCTGCACTTGGTTCGAGTACTGTCTCCCCCTCCCCGATTCCTGCAATCTCAATCATACGATCAATCACATTTGCAGGGGTAGGGAAGTATGACGGGATATTCATTCGAGCAAACTCACCGCGACGAATCAAACGATCGCGCTCGGCCTTCGCCTCCTCAGCCTCTTTGTCTGCTTTTTTATCCTCTGCTGATCGTTGATATGCAATATCTTCGTACTCTCGGATCGTAGCCTTTAACTCGAGTTCGTTCTCAATGCCCAATCGTTTCAGTCGATCATGATCTCGCTTCAGATCCATCACCTGACTTAGTACACCATACGATTTATCGGTCTCCGGAGGGACGTGTGCGAGTACTCGTAATAAAGTATCAATCGGAACACTATGTAATTTTTCTTTTGGCTCCGAAAGCATAGCATTCAATTCTCGTAAGGCCATACTCGCACCACTTCGAGCAGTTCCATCGCTACGAGTTAAATATTTTCTTAGTGTCTTGATGTCTGAGGGCCATAGCTTCAATTTATCGGGATATAGTTCTTGAGACTCAATGATTTGTTGGGGAATCGGTGCGCTTTTTAGCTTGTCGCGTTGTTTTTGGTACTCGTCCCAACTCAACCCTTTGCCATTTATAGACATAGATTTGGCGCGGTCTACGATACTTTGCAACGAGTCAAGATCGATCGCGTTGCTTATATTCTGCAAGTGGTACGCTCTCCCTTCGTCTATTGCATTGAGTATGCGTTGCCCCCTGTTCACCCGCTCAATCTGTCTATATGCGTCCTCAGTGGCAGATCTTGCAAACCTAGCGCGTCGCGCTGTGTTTGTTAGGCGGTCTGCGCTGAGTGCCTCGTTTGCGCTATCTCGATAACTCTCTAATCGTTCCCGAAGCGCGTCGCGCTTGGCTCTCTGTGTATCTACCGGCTCTTGTGTGTCTGTTGTTTCCGGTTGCTGATTCGCTTGGATAAACTGCTCTCGTGCCTCTGTGGAAGGAAACACGAAACCGCGCACAGTGCTATAACTCGAGTAATAACCACCGAGTTTCTTAGCCTCTGCTTTTAAACGCATATACTCCTCCCGATCAACACGCTCAGCGGGACGCACTGCGAACAGATCCGCTCCCGTCTTAGAGTGCTTTGTATCAAACGACTCAAAGCCACCTGTTATTTTCTTCGGAGGTGCTTGTTTTGTTTTTTCGGCCTCGCGTCGATCTCTGTTTCTTCTCGCTACGAGGTCATTATGTTTTGCGTGTTGTTCGTCCGTCAGATCTTCGCCCTTATTGCGCCTCAATCTCTTGAGTTCGATGTAATCTTGAGCCGTTTGGGGATTAGAAAGCAGACGCTCTTTTTCTGCCTGTTGTTGTTTCGCTGTTTCAATCTGATCGGCTAGTCTCTTCTTGTCCTCAATCGCGTCCTCTTCTGTATACTCTCCGACTAAACGTTTGACTCGTTGGGCATATGTTTCTCGATTCTTGATTTCGTAGAGACTATAAGTGACAATATTCCGACGCTCTTGGAGAAGTGGGGTATTAGTCACGTTACGCAAAAACGAGTCCATCACAGTATCAACAACCTCTTGTTTTTTCTCCGACTTCATTCGGGATGCCGTCCACATACTGATATTTGAAGCAATGTACTGCAACAAGAGATCCTTCTTCTTCTTTTTAACGCGCTCGAGGACAATGGGCTCGATCATCGTCTCGTAGATTCTAAGTGACTCTTGTAGTAATGCCGGAGTCAACAATCCTGCATCGCGTTTCTCGATAAATTGTTTCTGTAAAACAATCACCGGAGTAAGATCGTGACCATTGTCGATCGCGTCTTGTATTGCGTTGATGTCAAACTCTGCTGTCACGATGGGATCGTCTGATCTTGGATCATCTTGTTCGGGTTGTGGCTCCGGCTGTTTCTTTGATCCGCTTAATCGCGAGAGACGCTCCTCGAGACGTTTTACTTGTTTCTCCGATCCCTTTTGTTTTGCGAGTTCGATCTGTTGTTTTAGTTTCTCGCGTTCTTTGTTCACTTGCTCTGTGATACCGTGCGTTTCATTGAGTTTCGCTAACAAGTCCCGCTTGCTCTCTGTTACCTCTTTACCTTTGTCCGGCCCATCATCGATTACATAAGTGACTCGATCACCATTTACGCTCTTGATATGTCCATGAAACTCATTACCTCGTTGGGATGATAACGAGAAAGCAGTGCCATCAACGAGGTGCGCCTCGTCAAATGCCTGTTTTCCTCGGTGAGTGTGCGTTACTTTATAGATGTAACGATAGCGTCGTTTTCCTCCGCTCATGTAAGGAATACGCTTGAGATACCGGTGTCCCTGCGCTTTCAGCAGTAAATCGACCCATTGAGAAAAATGAAACATAGTGCGCACCTCTGTTAGCGTCGGGGCTCTGTTGCTATTGTGTAGGCAGTGATCATGATCACAATGATCATGATTCTTGCTATCGATGGATCGTCCATCACTGATCCTTTGTGATCTTTGCTAGTTCAATACTTAGTTCTTCGAGTCTCTCGAGATACCTGTCACGCATACGCTCGGCAAGTTCGACGACAAGATCAACCTCGCCTCCTCTGCTGATACTCTTGTGCATGATTGTACCACACTGCGCCTTTTCTGTGCGTCGTCTTGGATGCTTTGCGTCAAGTAAATCATCATCTTGCACATATTTCGGATTTCCCCCTCCCATCACAATATCGCGGAACGATTTCACGCGGGCAAATGCCCAACTCTGTCTATTTTGTGATGGTCTGTGACTCACAGAGAACGCACCCGCACCGCGTCGCCATACCGCTTTTAATTGTGCGAGTGTGACTCGTTGCCACTCCTGCGATGCGTTCTCGTTGTGTTCCCTCACATCCTCTTTTAGTGCAGATATAACAGCGTCACTTAGTTGTATACCTGCACCACTCGAAACACTACGAGCAGAACCGGAGGGGTTGCGCTCACTGCCTTTGATGCGTTCGTGGGGCTCTGCCGGAGTGTCTGCACGTTCTGCTTTGCGTAGTCCATCATCGAGCGCACCGCGTGCAATATCCGAGGCGACGCGCTCGATCCGATGCGTCAATGATTCGACGGTATGCTCCAAGAGTTCTTGGGCTGTAGCTTCTAGTTTCAGCTTCATTGTTTATCTGCTCGGTTCATCTGATCTACAAGTTTCTGAGACCACCGATCCCCCGCATCTCCTCCCCACAACAACCAAGAGATATAAGATGCTGAGGTTCGGTCATTGTGATAACCACGCTCTTTATAAACACGATGCCGATTGAAGAAGTTTGCCATACGTCGAACAGTCTGAGGGGACAATCGGGCACCTTCAACGAGATCCGAAGCTCGTTGAACTCCGCTCCCAATACCTAAGCGACCGGCTTGCCTCGTATCGAGTCCCCCTCGACTGTGCTCACGACGTAACTCAAGCCCTCGTTTCGCCTCGTCGCGTGCTCCCTGCGGAGGACGGAAATCAATATGTGCATATTTAGCAGGGTAGCTTTTAATAATGTCAGTGTAACTCATAACTCTACGCTCACAATCACTCGAGGATTGATTGATTTCTCAATGTCTGCCCCCTCGTCGTCATCAACTCCGCTCTCATCGTCGATCCCTGCCCCTTCCTCCTCGGGCTCTCCTGAGTCATCGTAATACTCACCATCTCCGTCAACATCTCCCTCAGCACCATCCGCCCCCATCAATCCCGTGATGTACGTTTGATTGAGGACAATGTCGCCACCCTTCTCAAGCGGTTCAAGTCCTATCTCGGCACGTACCTCGTTGATAGTCTGATAATGACTCACCGCGTCGATGCGCCGTTTCTGCTCTGCTTCCGCGCTCGTCACGTCCAAACCAACAAAACGAAACGAAAGTTCGGGGTCGATCGGGTGAATGATCCACCGGTTGATCCATCCCTGCACTTGCCTGAGTAGTGGCCTAAACCCTCGGTCTTTACTCGCGAGTATACGTTGCTCCGGCCCTCCTTGGCTCAGAGAACTCGTAACCCCCTCACTACCAAACACAAAACCAAGCTCCGCCGGATCAATTTGGTATATAGCGCACGCTAGTTTAGTTAAGTACCCCATCCAAGTAGAATACCCCATTTCTTCGGCACTTTGTCCGAGATTCACGCTTGAAACCTCCTCGTTTGCTTCGGGATCAAGTTGTAAAATCGGAGTCCGCTTTGCTTGGTGTGCTCCACTCAACATCGCATAGAAGTCACGACGAAACGCTCGGAAAACTTGCGGACTCATCTTACTTTTAACTGCAAGAATCGAGTTTACATGAATCCCGTTAACGAAATTACTAGCGTTATACGTTTCCGCATTCACTAAGTACGTCACAGTCCTCACAAGTTCCTCAAGTTCCGGATAACCATATCCGCGAGAATAGATCCATGTACGCGGTCGCCTCACTCCGAAAGCTAGCGCGTCCGCGTCCCACTCGGCGACTGTTTTACCGTTGATCACTTGCACAAATGCCGAATCTTCCCAATCTCGACGACCTTGTTTCTTTTCCTCACTGTCGATCGTAGCTCTGCGAATCGTTGAAGCGTCTACCGGAACAAATCCCGATACCTCGCCTTTTCGATTCTTGAGGATCTCAAAAGCACATTGATCATAAGTGAGAGAGTCGCGTAGTATCATGCGGATAAATGCCTCAAAGGACTCAGCCCCGCCGTACTTGTAACCATCTCCACAAGTCTCAAGCCATCTCGTTAACTCGTTGATGCGAGATCTCAAAGCATCGTCAATCTCTGCATCTCTATCCCGTGGGCTGATCACAAATCCGGCACTGTATTTATCATGCTGAGGTGTACAGAACTCAGCGACCTGATTGATCCGAGTTTGTAAGATTGCGCTTATCACCGGAACTCGTGACATTTGTAACAAAATGTCATAATCAAGGCCGAGTGTCCCCTCGTGCTCTGATCCACGATACTCCGCCGAATATGCCGAAGCCGAATCCCACGGATTGAGATCATGCGCTTGTGGTACCGGTGACGACGCGCCCAACTTATCAGATCGCATCGCTTTGTTGATGATGTCCTCACTCGCAGACGCTAAGTCTCTCAGCATCTCCGCAAATGAAGGAGCCGGATTATGTGTGATCATTGTTCTTATCCCTCGTAATCAGAATCTAAGAATCTGTAAGCATGAAGAATCACGCTCTCTTTCTCTGCGTTATGCCCGTTAAATGGTCGCTTACGGGTCACGACTCCCTCCCCCCACTTCCCATCGCCTAACAATCCATGACCGTTCCCTTCGATTGTGTGCACATGAGTCTCAGTTACTTCGAGAGCTCTCGTGATGTGCGCCCCCCAACGTTTCCCCGAGGGACGACCGACTACGACAATATCACCTCGTTGAATCTCGTCTAGCGGAATATCTCGGGCTGTTTTCTTGCAGAACTCCCATAACCGGTATGTGGATGGCATTACTTTTTTACGGATCTCTTCTTTGAGTTCGATGTCGCACCATGCTTGGAAGGCTCCGCACCATGAGAAACCGCCTTGTTTCAAGTTGGCTGAGTTCGTGTACGGTTGTGACAGTGACCATTGAAGCCCGTCCTCGATGTACTTGATGATATTTGATGCTTGGTGTGGTTCGTTCTGAGTGTTGCTTGCAAGATAGAAAGCACCGTTTACTCGTTTTAGCAACTCACCCTCGCGGTTCACATAGTACGCGCGAGGTGGCTCAAATACGACGCTCTCATGCTCTGTTACTGCGCGCTCAATAGCTCTCTCAACTCTGTTACTCATTCCGTTCCTCCTCGTTTCTTTGTGTGTGTGTGCATTGTATCACGATATACGCGCCTCATGTTATCATAGTGTCTCTACATCACAGGAGTGAATTAACATGGTCACACTGAGAGAAAGAAAACTCGCAATCGTGTTGCTTGATCTGATTGGTAGTACTGCATTCGTACAAGTAGCCGGCGCGCGCCGGTCTGCCGAGTGGTTTCAGTTTCATGACCGACTCACAAGAAACTTACTACACCGATTTAATGGTCGCGAGATCGACCGAAGCGACGGTTTTATGCTCTCGTTTGAGCGTCCTATCGATGCAGTAAACTTCGCAATCAACTACCAAAGAACAATTCCCCCAAGAATAAAACTCGAAGCGAGGATCGGGATTCATTGGGATCTCATCATCGAAGTCGAACAGAACGAACTCGATGTCGGTCTCGGTGCGAAACGATACGAACTCGAGGGGATTGCAAAGAATATCACTGCGAGAACGATGTCGATGTGCCTCCCGCGTCAAGTACTGCTCACAACACAAGCATTTGAAGCAGTGAAGCATCGTGCAAACTCCGACACACCCAAAGGAACAAGATATGTATGCGTCGGCTTATACCGGTTCAAAGGGGTCGCAGATCTCCAAACAATCTACGCGGTAGGATCGAGTATTGAGGCACTTCAACCTCCCCCATCTACCGAGAAAACCAAGCGACTCGGTGGGCCTCGGCGCGTCCGAAGTCATCTCCGTCATATGCGTATCAAAGAAATCACTTGGTGGTTTTTAACTAAGTGCGCGTGGATCAGTGTATTCTATATCGGAATCCCGATGTATCGGTTTCTAAGTAATCCTCATGCTCGGTTGCTTTGGGGCTTCGATCATGCTCCTTGGACGTGGCTCGATCATATCAACGCTTTCTTTTCCACACTCATGGATCTGCTATTTGGTAAACTATGAACAAAACAAACGAAAAAAAAGAAACAAGTAACGAAGAAGTACGCGCGAAACGCGGGTGGTGGTTTTCTGTGTTCTTCATGATCCTCGTTGTTCTCCTCGTGCTCTTTCTGACTTATGTCCGCATCGTCGAGGAAAATCGAGACGTACTCATCGGAATCCTCGGTGTCATCACGGGCTCCATCTCATCTATGTTAGCGATCGCTTCCGGACGAGACCCCTCCGAAGTAGAAGAACTCAGAGAAGAGTTATCGAGAGCAAATGCCGACCGCGTCGCTCTGATTGCTCGACTCAGAGACGCGCAGATTCAACTCCAACTCAAGAACGATCAACTCTTTGAAATACAGTCCGCAATAATCGATAAACTCAGCAAACTGAGTGATGGCGGTAGCGTGATCACTACGAAAGACGAGACGCACGTCACACTTCACCCCCTTGTAGATGAATGGACTCCACGCAGTTAAGTGTCAAAGAGACCTAGTTGATCACCGATCATTGTTTCCTCACCCTCAGCCTCATGAGTCCAATGAGCAAGACGAGCACGCGCGATCTCTACATACTCCGCCTCGCGCTCGATACCGATCACACGGAAACCCTCCAACGCACCGGCGCAGAGCGTTGACCCTGACCCCGTGAATGGATCAAGGATCAATCCATTGGGGGGAGTGATCAAGCGGACTAAATAACGCATGAGATCGAGAGGTTTGACCGTGGGATGAGTGTTTGCTCGTGTTGTAGTGCGCTCGTTACCGGAGCCCGTTTTCATAGATCCACCGGCAGTAAAAATACTGCCGGTTAACTGTTTCTTGCGACCCTCCAACCCCGCGTCACGTTCAGTCTTACTCGCTTTCGGGCAGTAGAAGAAACGCGACACGTTACTTTGAACCTGATCATCGAGCATCTCAGCTACGTGATCATCAAGTATCACGTTTGCAGGCCATCGACCTGTACACGCACTCGCTTGTGCATCTTGTGGCATACCCCTTTCAGATAAACCTAATGAGGTGCCCCCAACTTTGTTGCGTGCCCGAGGATTGACCCTAGCTTCATCACCAACACGACAAGCATCAATGTTGATTGCCCCCGTACTATGCTCAAGTACATTGTTCGCAACAGTGCCATCAAGTGGTTTTCTAATCAAAATAACAGGCTCATAAGCAGGTTTGAGCGCAGTTCCCCAACCTTCCCATTGACGCGCATCGTTTCGATCATCTCGCTGTTTATCAATTCCCTTGCTTACGTCGTGCGACTTTGGAAACCCTGATCCATAGAACCACATCAGAGTATCTCTTACTTCAAACCCCGCTAATCGTAGCGAGATACTCATGAGATCTTGAGTGCGCGAGCTCGCAAAAACAAGCGCGTGACCTCCAGGCTTGAGCACGCGGAGCACCTCGCGCCATAACTCAGGTGGCGGAACCCACGCATCCCAACTCTTATTCATAAAACCGCGCCCCGATGGTTCCCAAGTCTCACCACATGACCAAGCCCTAAGACACTCCGCCACGATTTTAGGCGACGTGTTACCAAGACCATAAGGGGGATCCGTTACTACAGCATCGACAGAACAATCATCAAGAGTTCGGAGTTTCTCTAAACTGTCACCATGTAAAATCATTGTTTTCTCACCCTCTCGATCTCTCGTTGCAAGTACCAAAGACACTTCTCAAGATCTTCGAGTTCGTTGCTCTTTGCCCCTGCTCTCGCTAAATACTTCAATACATTGCCCCGCGAGAAATTGAGGTTCCATGCTTCGATGATCTCGATCACTTCGATTCCTGAGTCTCTGTGATAGTGATCAGGATGATCTACGTTACTCATCTGTCATCCTTTTCAAGAATACATTTCGACACTGTGATGACGTGGTGATCAATGGATCTCGATTTTCGATCTCGATCTCGATCTCAGGATCACGATTCAGCGCGTCAACAATCTCTCGATATAACGCATCTGCATGAGGACGCGCGTCCTCGGCAACATCGTCAACAAGTAACTCTCGTAGACGCTCGATATTTAATTTCATATGTGTTCCTCTCCTCTTGGTACAATAGACACAAATCAACATAGACGAGGATCAAATGAAGCGCAAACGATTAGAGCACCGAGAAGAGCGACGCAGAACACAATACACCGAACCACCCCCCCGCATTCCTCCGCCATTCGATGACGATGAGGACGACGATCTCGAAGATACACTCGACATCGATGAGGATGCGGATTATGTAGGCGACGATGATGAGGAAGTCTCAGAGTCCGAGAATGCAGAACTATGGGATCGGTGGCTCAAAGCTCACCAACGCTAAAATGAGCAGTGCGAGATAACAGAACCAAATCATTTATTACGATGTACCAATCTACGCAGAGATCCCGCGTTCCATCTCTCTGAGATAGGCGGAGCGAGTTCCGGTTGCGTCAACATCCGCTCGTTTAACTCCGAGGCAATCACTTCGTACTTTGCAGATTGTTCCCTCCGTTTCTTAATATAATCATAAACATCATTCGAGATCGATCTCGTTGGTTTCGTTGGTTTCGTTGGTTTCGTTGGTTTCGTTGGTTTCTCAGTGAGTTTAACAGCACTTAAACGAAGTGCAAAGCTCTCGAGCACCGGAGCATCATACATCACTGCTAGCTCTCGTAACACTCTCTCTATATTACTCAGTAGTGTGGAGAGCGTCTCATACTCAGCCCCTTGTTGCACATCGTAACCCCGCGGATCGATGGATAACTGAATCGGTTGACTCAGTTGACTCGGTTGACTCGGTTGACTTGGTTGACTCGGTTGACTCGTTGGTTGCTGAGTTGGCTGATTCATTGACTGCGCAAGTTCTTTTTTCAACTGCGAGAATGACGTAGCATAGTGACTCGGTATCGGTGGGGGAGTCGGCTCTCTGTGTGCCTCTCTTTCAGCGAGTCCACCCCAATCCGATGCAGAGACAGAAGGGGGGAGTTCAAAATCCGGACTAGTTGACATTTGCATTTCCTTGTGTTGTCGTTGTTTCGCTATGTGTAACACACGAAACGGAGTAACACAAATGACACGAGGACGAGGGAGACCTCGCTCATCTTTGAGCGACGCAGAACGCGCCGAGAGACGACGCGAATACATGAGAGCATATACAAAGAGAGAAACGTATATGGAAAAACGTCGAATCTACGAAAGAGAGCGACGTGCCAACGAAACTACCAAAGAACGAAACGAGAGACTCGCATATAGACGACTCCTCGCATCTGCAAAAAGAGAGGGACTATGAGAGTAAGAACAACATTGGAAGAGATGCGCGAACACGTCGAACTCGCTGATTACAACGATCTCGCGTCTGAACAGGAAAAAGACGAGCGTCTCGATTGTGCGCTCGATTGCGCTTGTCAATATCTCGCCGAAAGACTCGAAGAAACATGGAGCGAGTTACGAACAGAGTTGGAGGATGTGCGCGGAGTGCCTTACATTTATGTCGGAATACTCCCTGACACTTGGCAAATGATCTCACCACTCTTCGCCGAAATCGAAGGAGAGCCGACAGGATACGCGCTCTCACCGCTCCTACCATCCGCAAAACTGATATTGAGCCAACTTGCACAAACAACTAGTCGACGGAGTATCATTGAGAATGCGCACCAAGAGACCGGCATTCACTTGTTGATTGTCCACGCATACGCGCCTCCCGTTGTCATGCAAAAATCAAGAAAACAAGTAATCGATGAGCTGATCAAACTCGCAACGTTCCCCGATCAAGTAGATAGAGCAGAACTCGGAGCTTGGGGAGCCGGTCTCGTCCAAGTTACCTTGTTGACTGCTGAGGGGATCACATACTGCTCAACTACTTCTCACTAGGAGACCAATTCACCGGAGCATCTGTCCACGTCGCGACGGTCTCATGACGATCTAGCAGTATATAGAGCAAAGAGAACGAATAAGCGTGCCTGAGTTCGTCTTTGAATGCTCCTCTTCTCAGTGCATCGACCACCGATTCCTTTGTCCATCGGATTCCAAGTTCGATTTCAAGATGTCTTGCTCTCATCAAACTTGGCTGAACAGAAGTAAGGGTTTTAAATACGCTTCTAGTCTCTTCATCGGCTGTATCTAATAGCGACGCATCGATTGATCCGCAGATCTCGCCTCTGTGTAAATACGAACACCACCACCAAAGAGACGATACATAACTATGTTCTCTGTGGTTGTCTGCGAGATAATAACGCAGTGAACCACGTTCCGGATCACTTAGAGCGCGACGATAAGAGAGGGAGAGATCCACAGGATCCATTGATTCAATATCAATCATTATCGTGATCGTGCGGGGCGGGTAGTGATTTACCACGTTGACTTGCAGTCATAGCACGCGCCCAATAGTCACCATGAACGCGCAACTGCTCGGCACTCAATCCGAGCTGTTGAGCTGTTGCTTCTATTGCTTGATCGATAGTTGCTGTTACAACTACCTCTCGTGATTCTCTCGTGACTTCGTGACGTTGGGCCGGTGCTCTATATTCTGACCCCCCTCTTCGCTCGAGCATCCACAAGCTAGCGGAGGATCCCTTGCCCCCGAGTTCCGCAAGGAGTTGCCAACGAAACCGACGGATCGCGATAGCTTTCTCGTATGTCATAGCGCAAGCGCGACCAAAATCGGACAACGATGAGGGCTCTCCCCTTTGTTCTGCTCGATACGCGCGACGATACCTGTTCAGAGCTTGCGTGTTGACGTTAGACATCACGCAAGCATCGTTTAGACTTGCTCCGTCAATAATATACTGCGCAAGTGTGAGCATCACTTCGCCGGTAAGATGCGAATGGGGGTGCGGTTCGAGTCCCTCAAACTGTCCTGTATCGATTGGAGGGAGTCGTTGTCGGATCTCGTCGAGTGCTTGCTCCCTGATCTCACGTTTCGTCTTTCGTTGTGCGTCGCGCTCTGCGCTTTGTTGCGCGTGCATTCTTTTATTCTGCTCTCTACGTTGCTCTTTTTCGTTCATCGTGTCTCCTCATATACGTTGATCAATGGACTCCCCAACACGCTTAACATAATTCACCGGTTTTTTTGAGCGAGTTACGAGAGTTATTAGTGGTTTTTTAGATCGTAACTAAGTAAGTACCTAGAATCATAGGAAAAGAGGATTAAGAGTTACGAAGTTAAGCAAATTGTGGAGTTTGGCGGAAACATCAACACAGTTTCCCCCGTTTTCTCCTTTCTATTTTTACATCGTTTTCCGACCGACTTCACTTTTTGTTTAACTTCGTAACTATTGAAGAAAACACTCAATGATTACAGTAGTTTATTTAGTTACGATCTCTAAAAACCACTCGTAACTATCGTAACTATTTGGTGGAAAATGGCCATTTTTGGCCCAAAAAGGCCGTTTTTTTCTTCAGAGTGACTAGGATTCTAGTCACATCTAAGCCGAAGAGTGACTAGAATCCTAGTCACATTGAAGAAAAAAAAGATAAAATCCTAACCTTCGATAAGGGATAATTACCGAATGTTAGAAAATCGGCTAATATGTGACTAGAATCCTAGTCACTTTTCGGCGGTTTTTTTCTTCAGAGTGACTAGAATCCTAGTCACATATTAGCTTTTGAAAAACGGGTTTTCGGCCCATCGACCTCCGGTCACTCGTTGGAGCACGACCGTGGGTCACTCGTTGGAGCACGACCGCGGGTCACTCGTTGGAGCACGACCGCGGGTCGCTCGTTGAATGAGTGCATACTTGACACGATGACTTGAGCCCATCACGCGCGTATGTGTGTCCTGAGTGTACGAGGGGGGAGTTACGTTTTGCATGCATTTCCCAAGACACTCATTCCCCAAGACACTCATTCCCCAAGACACTCATTCATTGATTCATTGATTCATTGATTCATCGAGTCATTGATCCCCTGATCCCTTGGACTCCTCACCAAACGAGAGTCATTGATTCATTGATTCATCGAGTCATTGATCCCCTGATCTCCTTGGCCTCCTCATCAAACAAGATTCATCGATCCCCTGATCCCTGCTTCTTTGCGTCGATTCGTTTCTGCCATTCCTTTCGATAAGCTCTATATCTAGCGAGTCGCTCGGCACGTTCCTCCTCCGACTCGTTTGCGAGTCGTTTTGCTCGGGATCGTCTTGATCTTTCGTTGTTCACTTCTCTACGTTTAGCGAGTTCCTCGGGAGTCTCATTTTCGATGAATATTTGATACTTGATCTTGTTGATCTGTCGAATCTCTTCTCGTTCTTCGGGTGTGAGTAGTGCCATTCTTTCACGACGTAGTCGTTTAGCGCGTTCAATGTTCTCGGGTCGTCTTGCGTACTCTCTCATCTTTGCGAGTCGCTTGGCTCTTTGTTCCGGTGATTCTCGATCATAGAAAGTCGTCATCTTTGTTCCTCTCCGCTGAGATCTCTCCACAAAACTCTAAATGCTCGTTCGGCTGTATCGGGCACGACTCCATTTCCGAGCAGTCTAAGCTCATCTGTGTTACTATCCACGGATGGGCACAACTCGGCATAGTCCATCCGATCGGTAAACCCATCAACATCTCGACCCAACGGGGATTGAGTTTGTCGAGCGGTGTTGATGTCGCTTGCTGTAATTCGGGGGGGTTCATAGGGGTATTGCTCTGCGCCTCTTGGGGCGGGGTAGCTAGTTGAGCTTGAGTCGGAAGACAAGAAAACATTTTTTGACGATCCCCACACTTTTTCACGCGAGCCATCATCTTTGTTACGTCCTCGGCTTCCGTTTTGAGTCGCGGTGTAGCCCATAGCTCTGTTTTTGGGGTATGCTGTACTGGTGCCTCGGTTGCAAGACAAGGATGTATTTTTTTCCCTAGCCTCCGCGCTCTTATTTCCATAAATTCGAGTCTCTCTGCATGCATTTTTGAAGCTCTCGGCGTGCTCCACAGCTGTTCTTCTCGACTCTGTGTCTCTGAGCATTGATGAAACAAGATTGCGTCCTGATTTCCCGAGATCGGAGCGCACACCCAAAATGAACACGCGCTTTCGTTGATGGGGCGCGCCGACTTCACACGCTGAGAATACTCCCGCCGTTGCATCGTAACCCAATCTCTCCAATTCTCGGAGGACATGGAGCAAAACCGATGTGCCTTCGGCGTCGTTCCATCCGTCTGATTTGAGCTTTGATGAGAGGATTCCTTCAACATTTTCAAAGAAAACAAGGGGAGGTCGTCCCAACTCTCTGAGACCGTTGATGATGTAGGGAAAGAGGTGTCTCGGATCTTCATCTCCTGCGCGTCTTCCTGCGGAGCTAAATGGCTGACAAGGAAAGCCTCCTGAGAGGATATCCACTTTTCCACGATAGAGTTTCCACGGGAATGTTTTGAGATTCGTCCAAATAGGAGCCACGTCGAGCAGTTCGTTTTCAATCTTC
>Ga0099851_1000016_pt1 | contig 56210 bp, 44 predicted proteins | sample CB_VirMetaG_6_FD_78176 | JGI IMG/M metagenome (GOLD analysis project Ga0099851, IMG submission 78176) | Freshwater to marine saline gradient viral communities from Chesapeake Bay - CB_1508_2 Viral MetaG | ecosystem: Environmental > Aquatic > Marine > Coastal | place: USA: Chesapeake Bay... | reverse complement strand
TAATTGCTGAGGAAATAAAACTCAGTCAAACTGTCCATGAAATAGCGGCATGACTGGGCGTGTTTTGTTTGGAGTCAAATCTCCCATGTGTTTTTCAGCCAAGAGTTTGATGACATTTTCCATGTCGGGATGAATATTTTCAATGAGTGTACCTTCATTGGTATCAGTCATTTTATGCGCTCGGTCAAGTGTTAGAATGTCATCTTTAAGCGTATCAGTGATTTGGTGGGGCAGTTGTAATTCTCCTTTCATCATTCTCCAAGCCATGTCCATAGGAGAAGATTTGAGAATACCTCGCTTGACCAGTTGGTTGTACACCGCTCTTTCCATCACCGGAAGGCGACGAAGAATTTTTTGTGAAATCATTTGCTCTCTTTCACCATCATTGTAAGCGTGCATATTCGGCCTACCCATGAATTGTGAAAACTTAGCCGCTACTGCTTTACCTTCATCCGTGTCAAGGAAATTTTCACGCTCTTGCCGTGATTCTTCTTCTAAAATGTCATTTTTTCGCTTCTCCATTTCTAACTTCGCTTCTTCTTCTGTTTTTCTTTTTTGAGCATTTAATCTTTTTATCTCTTCCAATCGTTTTTTATTATCCTCTAATGCACTTGCCTTTAATTCATTCATTCGCTCTTCTTCTGCTTCTGCTTCTCTTGCCAAACGGCGTTCTTCACGCTCTTTACGCTCTTGTTTTAGTTTTTCTTGTGTTAATGCTAACATGTCATCTTTACGATTAAGATTCCTATGCATGAAGCGATATGGAGAAACGGTTTTAGCACCCGGCCTCTCGCTCATTTCTTCGTTTAAGGTAGTTCTTAAGGATGGTTCACTAAATTCATCTTGCAATACAGGAAGATAGTTTTCTAATTGCTTACTTTGCCAACCATCTTTTTTTCTTTGAAACAATTGTGGAACGATAGCACGCACTTTTTTACTTTTATCTTCTTCCCAATCGGGTAAATCGTTAAAATCAATAAAAGAACCAACGGCATTTAACATTTGATGAGCGGGGATGTTGTACATACCGGGAAACTTCTTTTGGTCGCTGTGTTCTTGGTCATACATATAATCGGAAGGATGGCGTGCATTAATCCACTTACCTCGCTCATCTTGGTATTCATTTCTATCATTGGGTCTTAGACCTTCCACCATTCCAGCACGAATTTTAGCGTGATTTTGTTCATCAAAATACTGTTGCCGTTGCATGTTTTCAATGGCTTCGTCAATGATGCGTTGGCGTGCTTGTGCATATTCGGGAGTTTGAAATTGAGAATTAAAATACATGTCTTTTAGCAACTGCCACGACATATCCATAGGCTCGCCAGTATTGATTTGTGAACCTTGCTTGGCTTTTTCTGCCATTTGCATGTTTTGTTGTTGCATTTGAGACTGTTTTTGTTGGGCTAACTGGGCTTGTTGCTGTCCAAATTCTATGGCCTGCTTACCTCTTTCTTTTATTTTATCAGTAAAAGATTCATCTTTTTGATTATTCTTTTCGGTAATATTTTCGCCACCCGTAAGTGCGTCACCGACTTTACCGCCTGTTTTAGCACCCAATAATCCACCGGCAATACCACCAATTAGTGTTCCAATGCCGGGTACAACGCTTCCAAGTGCCGCACCAGCCGCCGCACCCTTTTGTGCGCCAGCAACAGTTCCAACAGCCTGTCCAATGTCACCTTTGACAAGAACACGGCGGCTCATGCATATACGCACGATGCGTTAGTTCTTTAAATTAATTCACCATAGAAGAACACATGGCAGGGGTGGCGATACGCAAAGCCACGCTTGCTGATTATGGTGTAAATGTCACGCCTGCTCAACAAAGAGATAGGTTTCCTACAGATAAAGAATTAGCAAATTGGAGGCCGGAACTGGCTTTTACACCTCAAGAATTTGAAGAAAAAGTTCCATTGTATCAAGCAGATTTAAATTTAACAGCATTTCAAAGAGGCGAATTACCTCATGATATTGCTGGTGATTATCTTAATCAACTTGCAAATCAAGGTGCTTTAGCACATGGTGAGATGACTCGTGATTATCCGGCATTAGCAGATGTTGATATACAAAACATACCTCAATTACGAGATTATGTTAGTCGTCAATCTACCATACCCGAATTTGATTGGTTTTATCAAACCGAAGGGCCACATTTTGATGAACAAGGTAATATTTTACCCGGTGCTATGCCACCTGTTAATGCATTTAAACAACTTCCATTAAACCAATTACAACAAATTGGTAGAGCAGGTAATTTTGGCTTAAAACCAATTATTGGTAGTGGGAAAAATGAATTATGGGAACAAGAAAATTTTATGTTACCCGACCTTTTACCATCGGAAAAATCAAGTTTCGTAAGTGCGCCAACTAAAGTGGATATTGAATCGGCATATCCTGCAAATATTTCAAGAGATGAAGATATAGGATTAATTGGAATTCGTGGATTTGGAACACCAAGTGATAAAGCGTTTGCACGCAGGTCACATAGAGAAGGAATAGAAGGAATGCATTCGGGAAATATACCACCAAATAGACTTGTAGGTATTCATAAACCAATACCTAATAGTAATTTTAGCGATTTTGGTACTCCGACTTTTAAAATACCTACAGGTTTAGCACGATACAAAACACCAGCAGGATATGAATCAATACACTCACTTGACTTATCCCCAATGGATAAAGTCTTATTATCAATGTATAATAGATTACAATATGAAGATGAAGATATGCCACTTGAAGCAATGCAAAAATTAGGTTTAGATGAAGCAAGAATAAGACTTGGACAAGCACATGATAAATCATTACCTTTAGAATGGCAACACGGTGCATTTGGTTTAGAAAATCCAATTTTAACTGATGAAGAGAAAAAAGAATACATTCGTCAAATTAATGAAATGCAACGACAAAAGGGTGAAGGATTTAGACAAGGGGATTTTGAAAGTATAGCAGATGCACCTAAAAGCAAATTACCTATTCTTTATCCAAAAGCATCGGGGGTGAAATTCATATGAAACAAATCATGGTCAAAAAAGCATACTTGCCGACCATAGATGAGGCTCGTGGTATTTCGCTTGAAGATATTGAATCTCTTCGGTGGATTCCCGAAAGACATCGCAAAACTTTTGCTCAACCGATTAGCGTTTCCCGCTCAAAGAAAGAAGGTGTTGGACATACAATACCATATGAATTAAGAGCGGCTAAATTAAAACATGGATTACCATTACCGGGATTATTAGATGAAAGCGGTGAGTCTATCAATCCACAAAGAGATGTTACAGGTACTTGGGTAGGGCCAAGTAATTTAGGTACACTTCTTGCCCCCGATTTTACATTTAACCCATACAAGGAAAGTGGAATTCTTCTTGGTACAACAGAATCACCGCATTGGTGGCGTACAATGGAACAAGGGGCTAAAACACATGCAGGTGAAGGTTTTCAATACGGTGGATTTCCAAAAGAATCATATGTAGAAATCCCTCGCCCCAATAACGCTTCTCCATCTGATATTGAAGGTACTGCTTACAGTTTAGTGACAGGGCAAGGCAAGATTGTACCCCAAATTGCTGAATTTATAAGTCAATTTCCTTTTGAGCAAGGCACAAATCGTTGGGGTCAAAAAATGGGCGCACCATTAACAGAACAGGAATTGATTGACCAAAACTTGATTACGCCGCTTTCATATGAGCAACGCATCATTGATAGCCCTTTTTTATCCAACAAAGTCGCCAGCGAACCAATGGACATCGCCTTCCAACTGCTCAAAGAGCGTGTAAGCCCCGAAGCCAAGCAACATAAATTAGAATATGATAAACAATATGAGTCCAGCCCGGAGAGGGTGAAGTACCGAGAATTACTTAATCAAGAGCGAAGAAAGCGTGGAATTTATGGTAGCCATGACCATATGGATGTAAGTCATACACAAGGAAATCGCTTAACGCTTGAAAATGAACATGCAAATCGTGCAAGGCATTTCAAAAACAAGGGAACACTTCGGGAGTTGTAAGCATGAATCCAATGAATAAGGCTTGGTTAGTATTGAAAGCACAACAAACTTTACCTTCATATGATAAATCTCAAGTTGAAAGTTTAGTTTCACCCGACTACTCATCCATGTATATTTCTTCAAGGCCGGGAAGAGAAAAGGTTTCAGCAAGAGAGCAAAGCGAAAAACATGATGCGTTGTTAGCGGCTATAGCAGAATTAAACAGAAAGAAGCAAATGAACATCATGACGGGTATTGGTGAAGGTGAATGGGGTAAGGAACATTCAATTGCTATTCAAAATTATCCGCCCGAATTGAAAGAAAAGTTGTACGCTTTAGCAACACAATATGGGCAGGATGCCGTAGCCGAATCAAAAGCAGGAGAAAGAGGAATGCGTTTTGTAAATCCAGTAACAAGTGAAGATACTTTTTCCTTTGGTGGTCGTGAAATACAAGAAAACCCTCGTTATAGCACTAATTTTCCAACGGGGCAAAAAATTACTTTCACTGAGTAAGTAATCACTTACCTCACTTATGTCAAAATGTCACTCACCTTTTTTGACTCAACCAATTATGTCATTTATTCATTATACCTATAATTAATAATAATATATATCTAAGATACTATGAATAAATGAGTAAATTACGAAATGTCATTTTTGGTGAGTGACAAAATGACACAAGTGACAAAATAGAAATCTTTAAATTGACCATGATTTTGACCATAGGTGAGGACAATGCAACAAGGTAGCAATACATCCGAAGCCGAAATCCGTTTAATGGGTCTTATTCTTGCACAATCTGCACTCGTTGGTTTAGCCATCGGGCTGTTTGATGCAAAGGTATGGCTCTACAGTGAAGATGCAATGTTAAATGGATTCACATATGCAATGGCCGCATTCTTTGTTCAAGGAATTGCCTATTATTTCTTCAAAATGTTCTTTGAACAAAACATGCAAGAGCGAGTACGAATTCAAAATCTTGAGCAAGAGCGACAAAACCGATACCGCAGTATGCAATATCAATTTGATAACCGCCGAGCCGAGATGGAACTGCGAATGCAAGAAGCACAACTTGAGGCTGAGTTGCGCTGGATGGAAACTAATCCCGGCAAAATGCCTCCTTCATGGGGAGTACCGGGTGGTGCGCCTTCACTTATTGAGCGAGAAGAAAACAAACTCATTTCAAACCCTCCAAAACATTCGGCTGACATTAAAGCCCCAGTGAATCTTGGAGTTAAAACCGATGAAGAAGAAATCCCACTCAAGAAAGATGGTACGCCCGATAAGCGATACAAGAATGATTGAGTGGTGATGATTTGGGTCGCATTTTCAAAACCCCTACCGATGACTCTACGGAGGCAACGCTAAGGGCTATGCATACCCAAAATACACTTGATAATTATTATGAAAAGGGTATGGGGTGGCTAAGAACTATCTTATTTACAGGTTCAGCCATTCTCATTACGAGTTATTATGAAATGAAAACAGGTGATTCAGTATGGGAAAATACAGTAGAATGGTTTTGGGGCAAAGTTCAAGATTTAGCCGATTGGTTATGGGGGCTTGTAAATGGTTGAGCCAGCCGGTACAGCACTTGTGGGTGCGATGGTTTGGGGAAAATCAGTCTTTAACGCATGGAAGCCTCGCAAGGTCGGTATTTACGGCGCAGGATTAACTGGAAAAACAACTCTTGACCGTTACATGACTACACCGGGCGAAATGGAAGATATACCCGAAGATGAGCGTACTACACATTTTAAAATGCTTGGTCGGTATAATTTACCAAAACCAAGTCGTAAGCGTGTATCATACAAAGGTGAAAAGCGTGTTGTATTTTCAGCCGATGTAGGTGGGCAAGAGCGATTTTGGAATCTTTGGATTGATGATATGGTAGCCCGTCAAGTTGAATGTGTGGTATATTTATTTGATGACCGTTCAATTAAAGGTGGTGATGAAGCATTACAACAAATTGCAGGATTCAAATATCTTGTTGATGCAATTATTCACCGCCAGTATCGTTATCGTAATTTGAAAAGCCGATGGAAGGGTAAGTCATATGTGCCAAAATTAATCATGCTTGTAGCCAATAAAGCAGACCGATTTTTTGATGATACGGCTGTAATGCTTTGGCAACAAGACCGAATTGGCGAACACAAAATTTTTGATGCATTCCGTGACGACCTTATACGCTTGCAAAAGGCTGGTGTACCCACACGCCGCTCTTTCATGGCTACAAGAATCGGATGGAATGTTGATGCAACAATGGTATCTCTTTTGACAAGTTAGGTGATATAATGACAAAGACAACAGTAGCGTCTGTAGGCAAAACAAGCAGTAGTGTAAGAACAGTTATACCTATGTGGATAGCAGAAATGTTAGGGCTTGAAAAAGGCTCTACCATTAACTGGACTATTGTACCGAATGAAAATGGTGGATTTTCTGCTCAATTTGAAGGTGGTCAAAATGCTTAATTTTAATAGAACTCCAACTGAACAATATCGTTTAGCCGATGCAAATAACGCTCATCTATATGCATTGAGCCAACAGGGAAATGCAGGTTTATCTCATGCGGCATTGATGGAACAAGCCACTGCTCAACAACAAATGCAAACTGTTGCAAGTGAAAATAATCTGCAAGTTCCAAAAGTCAATTTCTATCCTTCACGACATGCAGACCCACACAAGGCTCGCCGTAAGGACATTAAGCAAGCATATTCTCTTCTCTCTCCTTCAAAGCGTAATATTTTCAATCCAGTGCGATTATTTCTTGGGCGAAAATACCGATATGATAAACAAACCAATGTTTGTGTTGTAGATGGTTGTGATTGTGCTGTTTTAATTCAGTATGATAATTTGTATGCTAAAATTTGTGACGATGAAACAGGTCGTAGCCTTTGGGAAATGTATTGGCAAAATCCAGTAACGGGTGAGGCTGAGGCATTCATTGCTAAAGATAAAGTAACGAATGGTCGCAAAATGCGTGGTACATATTGCCCCGAACATTTGCATTTGTATCATTTACTTTGTAAGTGGGAAGCAGAAGAAGAGCGTGTACGGGATGCAAATCCAAAACGCTTGCGTGACCAAGTAAAACGAGGTGTAAGTGTTGTAACTGTACCTGTTGCTTCAATTAAAAAGAAAGACCCAACACCACCTATGCTTCAAAAATATGAGCCATTTTTTGATGAACTTATTCGTGATTCAAAGAAAACAAACGGTATTAACATCATTCATTATCAAAATCCTGTAACTAAGCAAAATGATATTACGACAGTAGTATTTGATTTGCGTATTTTTGAGCATGAAATTGCCTTAATGAATCAACCTACACCAGCCTTTCAAAATATGATGAGTAATCAAAATCCTCATGAACAAGAAGCGATTGGAGGTGTTGAGTGATATGTTAGGACTTGGCGGAAATAATCAAACACCAATGAATACTGGTGCGCTTAATTTAGGTGTACCATCGGGTTATATGCAACAACCTATGCCAATGCAACAACAATCACCATTTGGTAACACAATGCAATCTCCTTTCATGCAGGGAATGACTGGTGGCGCATCTTCTCAATGGGGGCAACAACCTGTTGCACCACCAAGTGAACTTGAAATGCAAATTTTACTTCTTCGTGGAATCGTACCGTTAGACAGATTTATTGCAAGCCCACAAATGGGAATTTTTGTTGAACTTTTGAACAATCTTGTTTCCTATAGTGTACTTGAGGTGATGAAAAACGCTGTATTTGTAGAAGATAGTGATGGAAATTTAAAGATGGATATTACTAAACTACCTCAGCATTTGCAAACCATGAGTGCTGAAAATATCAAAGCGGATTTCAACACACTACAAAATTCAGCACAACAAAATATAACGATGGCTGAACAAACACAAATGCAAATTGCTACAATGGCTCAACAAAATATGATGAGCGGTGCGCTTTCAGCGGCATTAGCCGATGAAGGTATGATGGAAAAGATGGGTAGCGGTGTTGGAAGCGTTGCTCGTGGACTTATGGGGTTGAGATGATGGATAGAACAGGAAATTTTTCACAGTCGTTTGCGGCAACTACACTTGATGTATTAAACCCACATCGTAGTGTTATTGTGGACATGATTATGGTACAGATTTTAGCGGCAATTATTACACTTGTATTGCTTCTTTTACTCAAAGGAGATTCTATGGGTTCAAGTGCCGCATCCTATGTATTAATTGCATTACTCGGCAGTGTCTTGTTCCTTTCCGCTGTGTACGCTCGTATCACGAAAGGGTTTTGACCATTTACCAATAGGACACGACGAACTCAGCAACGCTGTTTTTGTTTTAATGAAACAACCACAAAGGTCACAACGGTTTCCGCCGTAAGGACAAGAATTGCAGATGCGTATTCGTTCTTTACGAATAATACTGGGTGCGTAACGCCCCTTTGCAACATCGCCTAAAGCATTCGTTAGGCTTGTCATAGTATTTCTATCCAATGGAATTTTAGCAATTCTTGCCCTCCTTCTCATCTTCTCACCATAATCTTTTAATTCACAATTGTTTTTAATGTGTGTGCTTTAACAATGTCATGGCGGGAGAGCGTGTCACGAAGCGTTCCTGTGCTTTTTGCATAAGCGAAGAGCGTGACACACTTGAAGAGCAAATGCTTCAAGGTGCTATTTCTGCCCGTCAATTAGACAAAGATATGGGGTGGAGAAGCAACACCGCAGACCGTCATTATCGTAATCACATGGGTGAATATCACATGGGTGCAAATACCGATTGTGCATTATGTACTTCTCCAATGCGTGCTGAATATGAGCGTGCTTATTTTGAAAATGGTGGAATCAGTGAAGTAATTGCTGATGAATTAGAAATTCCCGAAAATTCAGTGTATCACCATATGAAACATCATTTTCAACCACTTGTTCAAAAGACAGCCGCAGTAGAAGTAGCATTAGTGGCTGGAAAAGAAATTTCGCTTTTGCGTTCAAATGCTGAAAAATTAAATCTAAAATTAAGTGAACTGCTTGATGAAGGTACAGTTCATGAAGATGGATTTGTTCGTGACGCTGTTGCACTCCACAAAGAAGTACGAGAAACAGTCAAAGACCTTATGCGATTTCAAGACCAATGGGGCGCAAAGAGTGATGGGCAACAAGTCAATCAAACTTTCAATATTTTACAAGTTGAATTGGGTAAAGAAAGCCCCGAAACTTGGATGAGAATCAAAAAGCAACTTCAAGATAACATGGGGGTAGAATGATGGTCATGGGTCGTGGTTCGGACACTCGCATGTATTCACCTCGCAGTGAATCGGACAAGATGTATTCATCTGCAAACGAAGATGAAACAAAATATAATCCTGCTTCGCCCGAATATAACGAGCAAAAAGCAGAAGAAAAGAAACGCATGGAAGAAGAAAAGAAAGCCAAGCGTGGTAAAATTAAACACATCAAAGTGCGTGCTACACAAGGATTAAGCGGTGAAGAATCACCTGCACCGATTGATGATAGCAACAAGCGTGATGATGAGCGTGAAATTGGTTTGGCTGGTGGCCCTGCTGGAAGTCGGGGTACACTTCTTGACCTCGCTACTGGGGCAAAAAGTGGAACAGGTTCAGCCATGAGTTCACCCCTTCCAATCGCCATGAGCGAGCCGATGGAAGATGCTTGGAGTACACTATTGAAGGCTTCTCTTGAAGATTTAATTCAAGAGCGTGATAAATTACTTGAATCGGGGCTTAAACAGGAAGCAAAGCAATTTGACTATGTTATCCAACAGATGCTACAACCACAACAAAGAGAACAACAAATCCTTCAAAATATTGCTACACCAACTGCACGCATGTTAATGCCGGACTTAGATGAAGCAGACCTTCAAACACTTGCTACAGAAATGATGTACGAAGGAAAGCAAAATCCCGATTATATTGAAATGCAACGCAGAATGGGAGACTATGACCCCCAAATGAAGCAACAATTTATGCGTAATGTAAGTCGTATGTCAAGGCAAATGCCAAAAATTCAACAACAACAAGAACAAGCCCAACAAAGTTTGAGAAATTTACAAATGTCTGACCCTTCAAAATTCTTTGCTGATGAAGAAATTATGGCAAGCGAGCCGATGGAGGATGCTTGGGGAGACATTCTCAAGCGTGAAACAGAACGCACAATAGCAAGCCGAAGAAAGCAAGAAGCACGCCAAATGTTTCGCCCTTCAACGGGTCAATTCAATCGCCCACCGGGTGGTATGTCACCCGAAGGTGCAACAATGAGGCGATTTAAATCCCATATGCGAGGAATCAAAGGTGGGAAGAAAACTGGTTTAATGCTTCCACACTTGGCTGTTGAAATGAGCCACAGGGGTATTGCTACAAAGCAACCAATGAGTAAAGACCCACAACGCTACCGACAATATCAAGCACAATCCGAAGCACGCAAAATTTTGGGTAATGTACGAACCACATTTTCACCGCACGCTCGTTATGCGGCACGCTCTAATGTTGCTGGCCCAACTGGGGCTGGCCGTCTTAGTGGCCTCCTTCCTTCTCAGCGTGGAATGATGCGCCAACCATCTCTACATCCTGTTCGTATTAGTCGCCCTCGTATGCCACGCATGTTTCCACCAACACCACCAACACCACCGATGATGCCTCAAATGCAATCAAGTGTACCAAGTGTTCCAGCAATGCCCGATTCTTCATCAATTATGATGAGTGAAGAACGATACCAAAGTGAAATTCTAAAAGCACGCAATGACCTCCGCCGTATTGAGTTACTTAATCTCATGCGACGACTTATTCAAGCAAAAGAGCGAGAAGCACGACTCAAAAAGGCTGGTTCACCATCAGCCTTTGAAGAAGGTGCTGTTCCTGCTCATCCAGCAGGTGTTAAACCAAGCGATGATGAAGAACCCGATGGCCCAACAGAAAATACTGAAACAGATGCCAAAACATTCGGTCTTGACCCTGCTGGTGCATTAATTTCACGCAGGGGGCATATGGGATGATTCGTATAGGTCGCCCTATCATTAAGGCATGGAGTCTTGTGGGGTATGGGCCTGCTGGCGCACAAGTATTTCGTAATCCCCCACCACAAGTTTTTCGCCCCGAACATGAACATGATATTCCTGCTTTCGCTCATGATGGAGTAGGAAATGTTCTTCCGGGTCAATGGGGTATAGGAGAACATGGTGATATGGTGTGGAATACAAATTATGGCGAATTCCGTCATGGTATTGATGCTGTAGCCAAACATCTTGGTGATTTTCTTCGTGCAAGAGGAATTAATGTTCCAGCAAAAGATGTAATTAATGAGGCTATAAATGAATTTAATGATACACATACAAATGGTGATGAACATGCTTTAACTCCATTTGAATCTCGTGAATGGCGTAAAATTCGTGGTAATGCATTACCACCGGGCGATGCTACACGAGATACTACAACTCGCCCATCTCGTACTCAAGGTGGTACAAAAATTACAATGCTTACAAATAAAAATCATGAAGAAACCCCAATGGGCCGTTTTCTTGAATCATATTATATTCCATTCAATAAACAACTTATGCATCAATTAACAGACATGGGAATACCGGAATCTGAAATTAAGCAGGCTCTTCCTTTTACGAAATATCCTTACATGTATGCTCATCTTACTGCCCCGCAAGGTTACATACGCTCTCATGCAAAACAACATGGAAGTGAAGTGGATGCAGGTATGATGGGTCAAGCACCCGAAGGATATTTTGGTGATACAGAAGCAGTTCATACATGGGAAGTAACTCATCATCTTCCCGATATTTTCTTTTATCCTAATGTAAAAGAAAATTTACAAAAGAAAGGAAAAGCCGCTACTGGATTAGAAAAGTCTGCACATGCTATGATTGAACAGGCTTTACAACAAGGACTTGAACATATACCAAATATTGAGGCTACAGTAAATACTGGAACGCTTGCCTCTCCACAAATGATTACTCGGCCACTTCATGAAATTCTTCAAACTCCCGATTTGCGTAATGCGTTGATTAAAGATATGTCTAATGTACCCGCTATGATGTTTTTATTTGGTCGTAGCGGTCAAGGAGATTTCAAAAGATTATATGACCATATGATGACAAAATATGGTGCTGATGCTGAAATGCTTTCACCCGAAGAGCAAGCAAAATATCTCACGGCTGGTGAAAAAGGCGGCAAAGGAATGCATGAATCAGCCAAGCGTCTTTTTGCTCTTGCTCGTGCTTCAGGTGAAGGTAAAGAAGAAGGTCGTAGCCGATTTGGTGAACATTCAATTAGTGCTGATGAATTAAATGCAATAGGTATGCATCATAGTGACCAACTTATGAATCAAGTGGGTCGTTTTAGAGGAATTATTGAAGCATTGGCCGACCATCAAGCAAGTGCAAGAGGAAATGAAGTAAAACGAGGGCTTGGTGATGTTCCAACTACGGCTCGCCCTGCAATGACTATTGGTGGTTATCCACAAATGGATGCTGTAACAGGTCAATACAGCACTACACCACTTGACCCGCATATGGATGCATATATCCATGATATTCATGATTTTGCCCCAACACAGGCATTTGACCCTACACAAACATTGTCGCCCGTACAGCAGGTTTCTTCTCCTTCACCTGTTGCATCTCCGGCTGGTGGTTTGGCTACTTCCTTACCTCCAACACCAGCACCACCTGTACGGGCGACACCCACTTCTTATCCACATTCTCCGATACAACAGTTTCAACAAATACGACCACAAATTGGTCAATTTTCACCATCGGAATTTAGACAAATGCTTGAAATGGCTGGTCGGCGCAGACCTCAACCTATTACTGATGCACCCCTAACAGAAGTTGAACAACGAGCGCAACAATCTTTTGCAGACCCACGACAAACTATTCTTCCTCAATTTATCAAGTCAAAAAATTCAGTTATGGATGATGTCATGCGAATTATTAGAGGTGGCCGTCAATGAGTAAGAAAATATTAGTCAAAGCAGATGGTGGACTATTAGGTACATACAATGTACAGCAACAACGACCATCTTTTTTGCAGTTAGGTCGTAGAGCCTTCAAAGACCCCGATGCTACAACTCCACAACGACTTGGTGCGCTCGCTGGAATGGCAGGTAAAATAGGTGCGGCTGGTGTAGCGGGATTTCAAACAGCACATGGATTACAAGGAGGGAATCTTGCCGCACCATTACAAGGATTTCAAACATATGCGGGTCTTGACCCCACATTAGGACAACCAGTAGCAGTTACACCACAAGAACAATTGCAACAAATGACTGAACAACGCAGAAAACAAAGAATTCAAGAGGCAAATGAGGACTATTTACGCCAACAAGAAGCGGCAATGAACCGTGAGCGTAGTTTAAGAGCAAGACAAAATCAGCCACCGGGAGTACCTCTTCCAACTCAAGAACAGCAAGAGAGTATGAGAACATCAAGACCAGTTGAAGACCCTTCCCTTCCACCCGGAGTACAACCTTTACAAGCACCTATACAAGTAACTGGTATTCGGCCTATGCCTCAACCAACACAACCAACACAACCAACAGATACGGTTCAGCAAACCGCTCAAGTAGTTAGTGGATTACCAACTTTAGGGGAACAACCTATTCCTGCCTTAACACAACCTACACAACAACCTGCTCAATCCCAACAACCTGTTAATAGCACAAGCACACAAACCAGTCTTAAAGATTTTACAGGGCAACAACCTACTCAACAATACGATATAGTAAATAATCCATATAAGGGAATTCAATGGGGTTCTCAACAAGCAATGGAGGATGCAATGCGAAGAGATGGTTTAATCAAATCTTTTGCTATTCAAGTGCTTGACGAGTTTGGTGATATACTTTACAAAGCCGACCCACACATTGCTGGAATAGTCGCTATGCAAGTGTATATTGATAAAGTTATGAAGGAGTGATTTCATGACTGATATGGAAGAATTCATCCTTGACATGGACAGAAAAATGTCTGCCAAGTCATTTGAATACTTCTTTAGTGAAATTCTTGGATTTGATTATTCTAATCACCATAAATCATGGGATGAAGGATTAGCCAACAATCGTTATTATTGTGTTAAGGCTTCTCGTGACCACGGCAAATCTGTTTTCTTTATGTCGTATGCGTTATGGATTGCGGCTTTTCAACCAAATACTCACATCATGATTTTTTCACATTCTCTTGAACAGACGCTTGAACACATGCGTTTTATTCGTGGTAATATAGAGAACACTCCATCTATACGGTATCTTATTCCCGAAGGAAGGCCGTGGAGAAAAACTTACTTTGAATTCAGCAATGGAAGCCGTATCATGGCAAAATCTGTTGGTGGTGGTACTCGTGGTTTCCACCCAAATGTTGTATTATGTGACGACATTTTGTGGGGTACAACTGGTACAGAATTACAGCGTGCCGCAGATTGGTTTTACGGTGTTTTGCTTCCTGTTCTTCACCACAGTGGTCGTATGATGATGGTAGGTACACCATTTAGTTACAATGACCTTTACTCTAAATTAGAACAAACTGAAACTTTTACTGTTGAAACATATCCAGCCATTGACAAAGAAGGAAATGCACTTTGGCCCGAAAGATGGAATGTAGAAGCATTAAATGAGCGGCGAATGACTATGCCTGCTATTCAGTTTTCTCGTGAGTATTTGTGTGAACCTATTCACGATGTAGCAAGTATGTTTCCACATACTATCTTGGAAAAGGCTCGCAATCCCGAACTTGTTTTACTTGACAGGGCAGAAATGGAGTATGATGATGAGGGAGAATCAATTGGTGTATTTGGGCAACACTTTATTGGTTGGGATACGGCTATTGCATCGGACAAAAACGCCGACTTCACAGCCATGACTGTTATGCGTATGTTACCAAATGAAAACATCAAACAAGTTGTTGGTATAGTACACGAAAAAGGTATGAGTGGTTTGGCTCAAAAGAATCAAATTATGATGCTTAACAATCGTTTTCAACCCGATTTAATTGAACTTGAAGGTAACAACTTTCAGCGTATGTTTGAGGCTGAACTTATAGAAATGCGTCAAGACATTCCAATCAAAACTTTCATGACGACTCGCACTCGTAAAGAGAGTTTATTCATGTCACTTCTCATGGCATTTGAACAGGGATTAATTCAAACTCCATATGGGGATAAGCGAAGTCAAGAATTTACTCATAAATTAGAAACTGAATTAAATCGGTTTGGGATGCAAAAGAATGGAAGATTAGAAAGCGTAGGTACGCACGATGACTTGGCTATGTCACTTGCTTTAGCAAATTGGGCTACAAAAGAATTCAAAGGTTCAGTTGTATTACTTGATGATGTTTTGCCCGGATTTGATGAATATCTTCGTGGTAAGCCTCATCGTAATCATGAAGATAGTTTTGCCGATGGTTGGATGATACCATGATTTTTCCTTTTGATGATTGGGGGTTTTGAAAATGTCTTGTGAGTGCGGTCATTGCTTTGGGATGAGTAATGCTTGGGATGCACTTGAAAAGAAACTATGCCCCGAAGGAAAAGCCGCCGCTAAAAAGAAATTCAAAGTTTATCCATCAGCCTATGCAAATGGTTGGGCAGTTCAATACTGTCAAGGGAAATTTAGGGGGAAAAAGAAATGATTGATTTTGATTATGTCATGGCATTTCTTAAATCCAAGCGTGATGCCCCTAATTATCGTGAGGCTACACCACAAGAAATAAAATCAAAAAAGAATTGTGGTACATGTAAAGCATGGGATGAAAAAACAGGTTATTGTAAATGGTATGATTTTACTTGCAAAGCAGACCACATATGTGATGCGTGGGTGAGGAAAAATGAGTGACCGTTGCACCTGTCATGATACTCTCGTCGTCAAAGATTTGCGACGATGGTTCAAAGAAAAGTGGGTGGATGTAAGCCGTACCAAAGATGGTAAGCATCCTCCGTGTGGTAGGTCAAAAGCCAATACATCAAGTAAAGGTTATCCAAAATGTCGGCCAAGTGTCCGTGTAAGTAGTAAAACTCCAAAGACCAGTGGAGAAATGTCCAGTGGTCAAAAGAAAGCCGCTACTCAACGCAAGCGAGCCAAAAAGCAAGGTGTGGGTGGCAAACCTACGGTGGTGAAAGCAATGAAAGATGAAAAAGAAATGAAAGGCAAAAAAGGCATGGTAATGGTGATAGCAATTACAGCCAAACCAAAAGGTAAGGATAAAGTTGGTGTTAAAAAAGCAGATGATACATACAAAATGGGTCGTTTAGAACAGTGTAATACCTGTGGCAAACTGTTTCCGAATTGGAACATGTTAAGCCAGCACCAAGAACAATTAGGCCATAATTGAGAAAAAGGTTAAATGAGTGGTCAATAGAGTGGTCATTATGTGGGGGAGTATGTTCATTGGCGACGAGTATGATATACCGTTGAGTGTCGCTGATGAATTTTCTAATGATGTGTTGAAAAGTTTAGCCCAACATCCGTATTTTCAACCACAACAAGTACCTCTCAATACTTTAAATATAGTCAAAAGTGACAAAGACGCAGTATCACGATTTGCAAAAAACGGTGATGGGTGGTTTGAAACTCAATATGGTACAGATGCAAATACAATTATTCGCATGTGTAGAAAAATGAGAAGGCACGATAAATTATTCAAATCCGAATATGATTCTATCATTAATGATATTCTTAAAGTAAAAGCGGCAGAAGTTGATGCTACGATTAAATCACTATCTTGGTCGGAAGGATTGGATGATGTTATACGCAATATTGGTTTGGATGACCGCTCTTTGAAATCTCTTCGTAAATTTGGTGAGGCTCGTAGTACGAGTTTGCAAAAAGCGTGTCACCAATATCTAAAAGCCATAACTGTTTTACAACATTTAAATGAAAAACTTGATTGGGATGTTGATGACCAAAAGAATTGGGTAGATGCAAACGAAATGAAAAAGGATGCTCAAAAGATGTGGAAAAATACACTACATCAAATTGATAGTCTTAACAAAACTGATGTAGCCGCTCTTGAATTTGCATCAAATATATTAAAATCCGAAGGTGCGTTAAGTAGTCGTGAAATTGTTCGTAGAGGATATGGTACACTTAATAATTCAATGACCGCCCAAAAAATGGGTGCTTTGCTTAAGATGTATGGTGAAGAAGTAGATGTATTCAAAGGAAGTCAGCGAGGTACATTTGTTAAACAAGGGCCAAACGGATTAATCATTAAAGATATTTGGGCATATACGGCAGGCTTTGTAGATGCTGATGGTAGTATATTTATTTCCGAGCGTGGCGACCCTCGTGTTACTATTGTAGCAAGTGGAGATAACGGAAAAGAACATTGTGAAGAACTTCAAAAGATGATTGGATGTGGGCGATTGGTGTCCGACCAAAAATTGGCGAAAAATACCATCAAACCAGTTCATCGGCTTATTTTCTCATCAAAAGATGATATTCGTGATATACTCAAAGGTATTATTCCACATTTAAAACTAAAATCACTACAGGCAAAGGCTGTTTTACATTACATAGATGAAAAAGATTCAATGCGTAAAAACGAACTATATCAATTGGTAACTTTCAATAATTGGAAAGACCATAAAAACAAAGCCACCTCTCTCTTGGACAAGTGGGGCATTGATGTTGATACAGTAGGCGGATATGCGGAGGGATTGTGATGGCAGAAGAACAAGGAAGAATTACACGCTTTTTATCCGCATTAGGAAGTCCATTTCGCCGTAAGGAAACACCTACACCCACTATGCCATTATGGACAAGTGGTATTCAAGAACCTGTGATGGCTCAAGGAATTACTATTCCTGCATTGTACGCTGTGAGTAATGAATCACTTATCCTTCGTACAGTTCTTGCAAAACTCCGACAAGAAATGTTTCGTCGTGGTTATTACTGGGAAAAAAGATTCATTCGCAAGTGTACTGTTTGTGATGAAGAATTTCAATCCGAAGTAGATACATGTGACGAATGCGGTGGCACAACACGCAAACCCGATATTGATGAATTAACTTACGCTAAGTGGTTATTAAAACAAGAAAACAGTATGGAACAATCGTTTGTTCATGTACTTAATGAAATTGAAGGCGACCTAAATATTGTTGATGATGCGTTCCTTATACTGATAAAAGAATATTTTATTGACCCAAATTCAAAAGAAATTGCCTTTTATCGTGTAAAAGAAATAATGAGAGGCGACCCAATTTTTATGCGTATAGTAGCAGATAAGCGTGGAGTGCGTGGTGGTCGTTACAAAATATGTTTGATACATCGTGATGAAGCAAAAACTCACGCAGAAGATGATACTTGTGAAACTTGCGGTGCTGAATTGCAAGAAGTTCATTATATCAACATGGCAGGAAGTGGTAAGACACAATATTTTGTTGAAGGCGAAGTTCTTCATGTAAGCAAATATACACCATCAAAATTGTATGGCCGAAGTCCAGTCAATACTATGTGGCGACAAGCCATGACGCTCACTGCAATGGATAATTATATCTATACTGCATATCAAAAGCGACGAATGCCAAAGGGTATTGTATCAGTGACAACTGATAACTTAGAGTCTATGAAGTCATTTTGGAAGGCTGTAGATGAAAAGATGGAGCGTGACCCTCACTATGTTCCAAAGGTAGGAATTGAATCCGCTACAGGGCGAGGTGGCGTTAATTGGGTTAAGTTCATGGACACTCTTGAAGAAATGCAATATATCGCAGTTCGTGATGAAATTCGTAACCGAATTGCGGCATTTTATGGTGTTTCATCTGTCTTTATGGTAGATAGTGGAAAATCGGGTGGTCTTAATAATGAAGGTATGCAAATTCTTGTGACCAATCGTGCTGTAGAATACGGACAAAAAGTGTACACCGAAGTATTGTTTCCTCGTTTGCTTAAACAACTTAACATAAGTGATTGGAAATTAACACTATATCCAAATGAAGAAGAAGATGAAATTACTCGCCTACGCCGTGATGAACAAGAACTTAATGTTGCTCAACGCATGGCTCAACTTGGTTTTATGCCGGAACTTATAGAAGAATCTGCTAACCGTGATATTCGTTTTACCTACAAACGGCCAGCACCACAACCACAGCAAGGTGGCGCACCTCCACCCGGAGGTATGCCACCCGGAGGTATGCCACCCGGAGGTATGCCACCCGGAGGTATGCCACCCGGAGGTATGCCGCCAATGATGGGTGCTGGCCCTCAATTACCACCACAATTGGCGCAACAAATTATGCCACCCCCACAACCCGGTGGTCAAGGGGTAGGACTACGAAATCGTGGGCCAGCCGCACCCGAAAGGCGTACTACAATGGGAAGCGGTTCGCCTTTTTCTAATGTTCAACAAAGAGGGCCAGCCCCTACTCCACAGCAAACAGTTTCTAATGCGTTATTAGATGCGAGGCGACCTCGTGGACAGTAACGCTCTTAAATATGAATGATATAGCAAAGCATAGCAGGGATTAACATGGACTTGTTGAAAATGCACCCAATGGCACGAAAAATGGAACAGGCTAACAAAGCATTTCTTAGTGCTTTAGAGAGCGGCGATGGACAAATGGCTAAACAACACTTGTCCGAAGTACAGAAACTCAGTGATTTCCTTGCTGATGATTTACAAACTGAAATTACCAAGAGCGATGTTGGTTCACCAGTAGGCCCACGAGATATTTATGCTGGTGGAGTACCAGTTGTTAAGATGCAAACACCAGTTGATGCAAAAGTAGGAGAAGGACAACGATTGGGTTTTATGTCATCAAGTCAATTCGTATCTAACTACAAGCGAAGTGCTGGTTCATACGGGCGCAAAGTTTGAGGTGATTGAATGACAGAAATTTCAAATGCCGAACATTTAGTTGGTATTTTGATTAACAAAATGGAATCAATGGATAATAATCTTCTCCTTCTTAAAGCAGAAAATGATGCTTTAAAACAACTTATTAACAATCCACAACGCCTTCTTCGTAAAATGGGTCTTGTACCAGTTTCAACACCTTTGGTAGATGATTTGAGTCTTGACCCATTTCGTGCTGATTTAGAAATGGGAGGCTCTTCACTTTTGAAAGCACAAAATAATCTTAATTCAATGTCTAATGAGGATATTCACAGCATGACATGGGAAGAAATTCACGAAATGGCAAATCAAGCAAAAGGTGATTCACAATGAAACCACGACCAGTTGAGAATGGATATTTAGCAAAGGCAATTGAACTTGAACAACGACTTGATGCTCTTGAAAAAGCCAAGTGTGATTGTGGCAAAGCACCCTGTGAATGTAAGTCATGTCCTAAGTGTGGTTCTAAAATGAACAAGATGGGATGCATGAAAATGGGTTGCGGTGGTAAAATGGAAAAAGCCGAACCCGGTTTTACACCCGAAAAAACAAGTAACACAAATCCTCACTTCTTGGCTGAATCGGGTGGACAAACTCGTAACGCATATTTTACTACTAATGGTAAAACCATTGAGGCTGAGGATGTACCAAATAAGAAAACCACAAAAGAAGCAATTAATATGGATAAACTCTCATCTCGTTTGAATCCTCATATGGGAAGTGGAGTTGAGCGTGAAGATACTGCTGGTGGCTCTTCGGTAAAGAAGGCTAATCCACGAGCCGCTATGAGAGAAGGTGGCGGTACAATGTGTGGTACATGTGGCGGTACTGAGCGTACAGGTTGCCTCCTTCACAATGGAATGGACATTCACGCTTGCGAAAGTTTTCAACCGCTATGATAAGGCGGTGATTTAGTGAACGACCACTTCTATGTGTGTAGTAATGAACTACTCAAATCATTAGATGATGGTTTAGACCTTCGTACTGCGGCGGCTGAATATATTCTTGCATTTGAAAATCTTGAAGTTACACCAACTGAACCTATTTACAAGTCGTTAAAGGCGACAGCCGAATTAATCATTAAAGAAGAAGATGATGCTACACGATATGAAAGTGATTATCATTTACCCGAAGGTATGGGATATTTATTTGCATTACAACACACTCATGGTGAACCTACTAACCATGTTTGGAAAGATGGATTACAATCTCCTGTAGGTGGAAGAGCCATAAATCCATTTACTGGTGAAAAAGAAAAAGTGAATACTCGTCATGCTGTTTGGCCGTATTACCAACCAAGCAGTGGCGCACATCCATATCAAAGTCATCATTTTCCTTTTCATGAAGTAAATCATCCACTTCGCAGAATCAACAAAGTAACAAAGATGCCTCAATATGTTGAAATGTTGAAGAATCATGTACTTGGTGGACATTCTTTAGAAGAAAAAGAAATGGAAAAGAAATTTTTTGATACGCTTGGAAAGAAGCATCCTTTGATAAATGGATTTTTACATGATGGTAAAAAGATTCCAATTCTTGGTGATACAAGGCCATTTGGTACATTATTACATCATCAACACGATTTGTATGACCGTGATTATCGTCGTTGGAAAAAAGAAAATCCAAATCGTATTGAAGAATTATTAGCCGAAGGATTGTCAAACGAAGAAGCAAATCGTATAATGCGTGAAGAGCATTTTAATGACCGAGCAAATGATTGGGAAGCCCCCGAAGATAATGCATATGCTTTTGGTGAAAATACTATGTCAAACCATGCAAAAAGGCTTGGTCATCTTGGTTACATGCTTGGTCTTGAATGGTTTTCACCCGAAGAGCGTACTGCTATCATGAATCATATTGATGAAAAAGGACTTGATGGAGAAGAAAACATCATACTTCCAAATGGTGAACGCATTCCACCTGCTCGTTTGAAGTACAACGCATTGATGCGTATGACTCCCGAAATGAATTGGGCTATACGACCAATGACAATGGGTGGAAGAAATACTCATTATAATTTAGAAGATAACGATAAAGATTATCAAATCGGTGAATCCGATATGTTTCATCAAAGGTCATTAGGTCGTCTTTCACATGAACCATTAGCAGAATTTGATGACCAAAGTTTAGCATCAGTTATACTTGGTAAATTAAAAGATGTATATGGTGAAAGTAAAAAATTATCTGCATTACCAAGACTTAATATCCATAAAAACCCGATGGATGAATTAGATTATGAACAATTAAGAGATGCATCTAAATTACACAACAAAAGTAAAGCCAAAGGTATTGACCGATTTCGTATGACAAAGGATGACCTTATGTATTTAGCAGGGTATAATCCAAAAACTGGCGAATTAATGAGTGAACACCCACTGTACGGTAAGTTAGAAGAGCCAGTTATTTCTTCGGATATGATAGATTATATTGAAAACATTGCTAAATTACAAGGTTCTCTTCACAGTCAAGCAAAAGATATTCGTAATCACCGAGCATTCTTTTCATCAGCATTTGGCCCACATCCCGAAGAAATAAATTTTCCTTACTGGAAAATAAGCAAAGAAGGAAACTACAGTTATGGGCCGGGTAAATTTTGGAGTACACCATTTCAAGGCACAGGTGGTGCTGGTATCTCTTTGCCTACATATCATGAAATTCTTCATGCTACTCATGCGAATGATGAAGGAGTTTCACCATTCACTACATTACACAATGAAAATGAAAATTACATTCAACCAAGTGAGGATAACAAATCATTAGCCAATCATTTTATGCCATTGAAATCTCAAGAAATCGGTGAATTAAAAACACTTGAGGGAGGCTACAAACAATTTTCTCATCATAATAATGCCGCACTTTTACAAAATCTTCTTTCACCTGTTGGAACATCTAAGCCATATAAAACAAAAAAGGGTACAGTAATTGAGGCTACAACCGATAAGAACAATTACACTGAACATAAATCTTCTTTATCACCTCAATATGAATATAAAATTAGGCATATGAGTGCAGGAGACAGAAAAGAAAAATTCGGCCCTAATTTACAACCATTTTCATTTCCTCATACAGTCAATCCAACTTTAAACATAGGTGGTAAAACATCCTATGGTGCATCACCATCCGATACGAATATGCACAAAAATGCACAAATGGCTCATTTTGTTGAAACTCTTGGTGGTCGTATGAACCATCTTAATACACCTGCTGAAAAATCCATGATGAAAATTAATGATTTTCTAAGAGGTGATGAGGCATTTAGTGGTGGTCAAACCAAAGATGACTTTGTTGATTTTATGCGATGGGCTGACACTGGTTTAAGTTTCAATGCACTTAAGGGTCAAGTTTTGGATAATAAAAATTTGAATCACGCAGTAGCCGCTATTACTCAAGCATCAAAGATACTTGGTACGAAGAATCCACAAGCGATATTAGATTACCTCTACCAAGAAGAAGATAAAGATGATTTAAATCAAAGACTTAAGGCTCGTGAACTTGGAAATTTAAATCACGATAAATTAACCGAAGGTATCAATATTGTAATGGGTGATTTGAATGACCAAATCAAAGCAAGTAAAACAAAGCAAAAGACAAAAACTTCTACAGTAGCAGGGGAAAAAGATGCTGTATCACAAATCTTACAATTTGGAGGAAATATTCTTGCATCACAAGATGAAATTCAACTCTTAAATGAATTAGAAGAACTAAACCAAGAATTTGCTTTTGCAAAACCCGAAGAAAGAGAACAACTTATGGGTGAGATTCAACAAAAAGAAAATGAGTTAGGCAAAATCCAACAATCAATTGGAAGCAAATCAAAGAGTTCTAATTGGAAAATTGATGCAAGCCGTACAGAACAGTTATTCGGCGGTCATCGTAATACTGTTGCTGAGGTAGCAAGAGATATTATTTTGCCTAAATATCTTGAACATGACCCCGATGCTTTCAATCCTAATGACCCACAAAAGTTCATTGATAACAACGCACAATTATTCCGTGATGCACAACGATATATTCTTTCAGTACCTCATTCAGTACACGGTATTAAATCAATTAACTATGGTACTCAAACAACTCTTAAGCCCACACAAGAGGCTGTAGCAAATCCATTTCATGCTACGATTGCTCAACATTTAAGCAAAGATGGTAAAGTAATTGATGGAAACATGAGTGTAGATGAAGCACTCAAGATTTTAAACATAGAAAAAACTCCTGTAGCAAAAGAAAAAGCACGAGAATTAATTGAACTTTCACAAGAAATGAATACTCCATTGTTTGCATCTACTGTAAAAGACATTCTACAAAGTGGAAAAATTCCTAATATTGATGCTATTAATCTTAATCAATTTACTGAGGATTTATCTTCAAAACCCGAAGATGAACTTACAGAAGAAGATAAGTTCTATCGTGATGTACAAGATGTAGGCTATCATGAAGCAATAAAAAATGCTCAATATACTACAGACGATAAAGCATGGGCATCGCACCATTCACATGCTATCCCTCGTTATTTCAATATGAAACTAAATCCTCAACAATTTCAAAATTCAATGTTAAGTGCTGGTATTGGTATGGTTGATGGTGATATACATAATGCAAAAGGGTTTAGCAGTAAATCAAAAGCACGAAAAACAAACATGACAAAAAATTATCTTGATTCAATAGTTCATTTTGACCCAAGAGCATTAGAAGATGAATACGGAATTATGACTCCGGGTGAAGATATTGCTGAGTCTGCTGGTATGATGCAAACACCTGTTGGCTCACCTAATCCAAATAATGGAATGATTTTAGACAATTTTGATTCGGGTGCATGGCATCATGGGTATGAAGCAACACCTACGCTTGGTGCTGAATTTGATAGTGAAGGAAATATTCTTGTTGGAAGCAATGAAGATACTGGGCTTTATCATAGTGTACCGCTTGAATTATCAAGTATCGTGCATGGCAATGATACTGTGAATCAAGTTTGGAGTAACGCACCACCACCAACTTATCCCGACAATCCACATCAAAGTATGAATTATGAAACGGCTGAAACGGCCAGTGAAGTACCCTATACTGTAGCGGCCAGCGAAATGACGATGCTTATTTCATCACTAATTGACCCCGATGTTTTACTTGTAAAGAGTGATGATGCTAAATGGAGTCCTCCAATTCGCCCTATGCACCGTATCTTTGACATGAAAGACCTTGAACATCTGCGTGGGTTTAGTGGGTCATGGGTTGTAAGTAAATGGTATGATGGTCAAAGAATTGTTATTGTACGAAGCGATGATGAAATAATTGCGTATGATGAGAATGGGCGAAAGAAAGGATTACGCAAGGCCACAAAAGAGGCTCTTGAAAAGATGAATGATAAGAACTACACACTTGATGCTATTCTCGGTGAGGATGAAGTGAATATCATTGACATTATCAATTATGATGATAACAATGTAGGTGAAATGCAACTTTTTGAGCGATTGAAAATTCTTCGCTCGCAATTTGACAGCCAAGAACATGTTATTGTACCCGGCCCTCACGATACACGAATGACTGATGACGATGGACTTTTGGAAGCCGTTGAAAATTTGAAGAAAGAACATGATAATATCTTATTGAGAGATAATAAATCAACTTACATGCGTGGTGAGCGCAGACATCCTAAGTGGATTTTGTATCGTGATAGCCGTGATTTCAATTTTATTATTCTTGACCGAAGAGGCAGTGGCCCATTTACATATCAACTTGGGGCTGGCCCTATTCTTGATATTGAAGGGCTTGGAAATCGTGCAGTAAAATACGATGGTGAACACTACATGGATGTAGGTACTGCGTATAATCAACAAAAGGCATTCAAAGTTGGTGACATTGTTCGTGCATCTATTACGGGTATTTCAAAGAAAAATCGTAAAAATCGCCCAGTGTATAATGTACAAGTCAAAGAAATTGAAAGTCAAGGTGAAGGTGAAGGTGCGGCCAGCACAGAATCTCTTGACCTCATGACAAAATCTTTCAGCCCTATTTTAATTCCACATGATATTGAAATTCAAAATAATCAACTTCAAATTGTTTTGAAAGATGTTGATGTAGTAAAATACGAAATTGAAGATATGGAGGGTGTATGGTGCATTCATTCTCCAAAGAGTACAATGGGAGATATGCTCAAATCGGACTATCCAGTAATACTGGCTGAAAGTCTTATGCCATTTTGGTCGGCTGTAGCACCCTTAATGATGAAAGGATATGTTTCAAAAGAATCGGAACTTGATATGCCAAAGAAACCCACAAAAGAGCAAATGGAAGAAGAAAGTGCAGGTATTCTTGAAGAAGATGATGAAGAGCGAATTCTCAAACCGAATCAAACAAAGAAAGCACTGCAACTTATTGAGCGTGCATTAGACAAAATTAGTAAAGAAAAATTGACATGGACAGGGCCAAAAGGTCTTGGAATTGATGTAGGAACACCTCAAGAATCACCACACGGCCCTACTAAATTAACTGATGAGGCTAACCTTCCCGATTACGATGGAGATAAAGTAAATACTGGTAAAAGAAAAGAAGAAGAAAAAGAGCGACTGAATCACATTAAGGTCACAACAGACGAGGGTGAAAATTACTCTATAGACTATGACAATGACCAGCCAATCGCTTCTCGTCAATGACGATGCCTATAAATACTATTACAGTAAGTCGGAGAATTAATGCTCACAGTGCAACGACCCAATGACGGTATTACTCTTCTCAAGAGTAGTAACGACTTGGTTGTTGCTGGTTACGCATCGGTTGAACTTGTGGATAAGCAAGGCGACCTAATTACTCGTGGTGCTTTGCGAGATGCCTTTGACGGCTTTATGAAGAGTGAGAAGTACCGAAATGTGCAACTGGCACACTCCAACATTCAAGTTGGTGAAGTGATTGACAGTTACATTGATACAAATGGGCGAATGTGGAAATCCGAAGTGGATGACACCGGAATGTTCGTCGTAGTAAAACTCCGCAATGATATTGAGAAGGCTCGTGAAGTAGCCGCTGAAATCCGCAAGGGCAACCTTCGTGGATTCTCCATTGGAGGCCAAGCATTCAAGAGAGTGCGAAAGTCCGATGTGGAAAAAGGCGACTACCAAGAGATTTCAAAAATGGAATTGCATGAGGTGACGATTTGTGAGAAGGGTATCAACCCCGAAGCACAATTTCGCATACTTAAGGAGGACACAAACATGACAGAAGAAAACAGTTTGAACGAGATTATGTCACGCCTTGAAGCACGATTGGATGCAATGGAGAAGGGAGAAATGCCTCCTGCTCTTAAAGAAGCCATGAAAGAAGAGCCAAAGGGTGCAGACAAAGAAGAAAAGAAAACCGAAAAAGGTGATGAAATGGAAATGGAAAAGAGCGAAGAGTACAGCGATGTCATCTCAGCAGAATACTTGAACTGGATGGAAAACACCCTCAAGTCTGCTGGTGTTGATATGGATGCCGCACGAAACCACTTTGATAACTTGGAAAAGGCTCAACTTGGTGGATTTGACAACCCCGACGCAGTGGATGGCGCAGATTACTTCGCCGGACAAGTTCGTGGTCGTGGACAAGAAATGGGTTCACCTTCAACTGGTGCAATCAACGCAGTGACCTCAAGCGGTGGTAAGACACCTGCTGGCGCACTCGGAGAAGCAAAGTTGTCCAAAGGCTACCTTAACGCAGAAAGTGTGAGCGACGCTGATATTGAAGCCGCTTACGAAGTGTACAAAGCCGCCGCTTTGGAACAATCTTTCCGAACTGACCTTGAAACACAATTCGCAAACCGTTTTAACGGTGAAATGGAAGTTGCAAAGGCTGAGGCTGAGAAAGCCGCCTTTGACGCACGAGCACCTTTGTCGGAAATCGTGAAGTCCATTGAAGCACTATCCGAGCGAATTGACAATCTTGGAAGTGGCATTGAATCTGCTACCATCCAAAAGTCATTCAGTAACATTGATGTTCCCTCTACGCAAGACTTGGCAAACATGGGTTGGGATGAAGTCCACGCCCTTGCCCACCGAACATTGCGAGGGGAATAAATAAAATTATAGAGGTGAAAAAAGATGGCACGAGATTATATCCGAAATATTACAGACATGGAACGGTACTACTATGGCGCAGGTAACGCTATGGGCTACTCCTACTCCGGTAGCGAGTTGCTCAAGGCTGACGCACCAATGTTGTCCACAACTGCTGGTACATACCAAGCAATCTATGGGCGCAAAGTTTGGTCACAATTGAACCAAGAGTTCAACGCATTCAGCATCCTACCAAAGCGACCGTGGGAACGCAGTGGATGGCGAGTTATTACTGCACGCCCTTCCTTTACTGTTGGTGGCGGTGTTGCTGAGAACGCAACCCTTCCCGACACAACCAAACCAACCTTCCAACACATTGCCGCAAAACCAAAGACTGTTGTTCACACCTTTGACATGAGCGAAACCGCAATGTTCCTTTCCGACAAAGATGACGGACTTGGCGACATTCGTGCAGTGTTGAAAGAAGAAATGGGTAAGCACCACGCAGAACACATCAACAAGATGCTTACTACTGACAAAGCAACTGCGGCTGGTAACAACTTTGAATCCATTGACCGTGTAACTGTTGGTGCATCTGCTGGTACAGACGAGGACATTTACTCCATTGACCGAAGTGCAAACTCATGGTCACTTGCAGAACACAACCAAAACTCCGGTACAGACCGAAACCTTTCACTTGACCAACTTGACGACTTGTTCCAAAAGACATGGACTCGTGGTGGAAATCCAAAGGTTATCCTTACTGGTTACGACACTTTGATGCGCTTGCAACAACTCCTTCAAAGCCAACAGCGATTCATGGAAGAGAAGCGTGTTACGCCAACCTACAACGGTGTGAAGGGTGTTCCCGGTGTTGAGGCTGGATTTATCGTTGCTACATACAACGGTGTTCCAATCATCCCATCAAAGGATGTTCAAACCGACACTTTGAGCCGTATGTATTTCCTTGACACTGACTACATGTACTTTAGCACAGCAATTCCAACCCAATACTTTGAGAGTGGTATTGAAACAGGCGACCCATTTGCAATCAACCGACTTGGACAAGAAGGTATGTACCGCACTATGGGTGAACTTTGGACTACTTTCTTTGGTGGACACGGTTCAATCCGTGACCTAAAGTGAGGTTGAAAAAAAACATAGAGGTGAAAAAATATGGCAAAAGAACTTGTATTAACTGGAACTGCGACTACGGCACTTGTTGGTGCTTGGGAACTCCGAGCGGGTTCACAAGACACTACTGAATGGCTTGACGGTGCGGCTGATGTTACCTATCCCGGTGGTGGGCCGGGTACTTTCAACGCATCCAACGCTGATGGTGCAAACGGCTACGATGCCGCACCAAAGATGGCTTTGATTACCATCACCGATGCGGCTGATGCTGAAACCATCATCTTGACTGAGGGTGTTACGGATGCACGAGATGCAACCATTCTCTCAGCAGTAGTAACAAGCGGTGTTGCAAATGCGGCTCAAACACTCGGATTGAACTTTAGCGGTAAGACAATTACCCTTGAATCATCCGGTACGCACACAGGAACAAGCCAATTGATGGTTCTATACCACTGAGGTGTGTTAAATGCCTTCGGTAACTTTCACTGGCCCTTTCTACGAAAGGCGTAGGCGTGATATTTCCGCCTCGTGGATTCGTGGTGAGGAAGTAGAAGTTACACAAGAGTGGCTAAATGAGTGGCGACACTCATTACCAGCAAAGCACTTTCTCATTGTTGGGGATGAAGGAGTCACCGTAGATGGTGGCAATGACGGCATCCCCGACAATGGGTGGTCACGAAAGGACATCCTTAAATGGCTTGATGATAACGGTGTAGATAGGGGCAGTGGTTACTTAACAAAAACCGCCGCTCTCGCTCTTGTAGAGGAACATTTAACACAAACAGAATGAGGTGAAAAAATATGGCAGGCGAAGTTTCAACAGGCGTAACAATTGACAGCAGACCAACAGTATTTGGTGACAGAATGATTATCACAGGCACTTATGATGCCGGAGATAACTACATTGATTTGAGTAGTTTCCTTTCGGAAATTGACTTTGCTGGTGTAAATGCAAGTGGTGCATTGGCGGCAGAAGTTATCACAGACACAGGTGCAACACCACCAACTCAAGAGGTAATGGTTAATCCACAAGTGCGTATTGATGGCACTGCTCTTCGTATTGCAGGCGGATTGGCTAATGCTACCCTTGCAGATAGTGCAGTGACTCAAGCAGGTACATTCATTGCTATTGGTCGTCGTGCTTGAGGTGATTCCTCTTGGCAGTGAGTCCTACAGTGACAGTGCTTGGCCCTTATTCGCCTAAGGAGTTCAGTGATATTGGCGCATTAGGCACACTTATTACTACTGAATCTGCGGGTTTAGTTGGTACTACATTAGTTTCAGCAGAACCAGTCACGGTGCTTGGAAACATCTTTATTGTCTATACCACCGTTCCTTGAGGTGGTTAAGTGGGCTTTGATGTTAGAAACATTGACCTAAGTGACATCACAAGAGCGAGTAAGCAAGGTCGTAAGGCTGACTATGAATATGGTGGCGATGTCGTCACAAATACTGATAGGCCACTGGCAGGGATTACACAATCACAGCGTAACCGTAATCAAGATATAGGTGATATACTTAACATTGGTGCAGGAACACGGTGCGTACACTGTGGCTTCCTTCATTTCTTATGGAGAGCCACCTGTGGCGCATGTGAAAAACCTATGGAATATAACTTAGGACATCGTGACGAAAAGAAAAGGTTGTGAATTATTATGGGTAAAATTTTAATTAAACAATTACGGCCACATCGTCAAAAGGTTTTGACAGAAGATGGTGAAGAAATGCGTTTGCAACAATGGGCAAACAAAAAAGCCGCTTCTGTTATACGACAGGCTGGTGGGGATGCTACAGGTGAGCAGTTCACACAGGCTCGTGACGCTCTCATGCGTGAGGCTGTAGCCAACCCCGAAGAGCATGGCCTCAAGTTCATGGGCGAGCGTATGCCATTTGAGGGGCAAGAATTAGAAGAGCCGCTGAGTGAGCCGGATATGGAGGCTGAAAAACCTCAGTTGCCGGAGTCTATTGAACAGTTGCGAGGTGGAAACCTCTTTGACGAGCAGGGCAGACTTCGCCAAACACTCCCACCACAAGAGGATGAGGATGAAGAGTTTAATCCCGATGCTGAGGCTGAACACCTCCGCCGCATCATGACCTCTCGTGATGTTGCTATGCGTGATGCTTGGAGTTTGTTGAAAAGAGATTTTTTTAACCCACCAAAAGTTCCATGCGCTAAGTGTGGAAGGCCAACCGAACCAATGATGTATTATGGTTCTAATGAAATGGGGCCACAAGATAACACTCTTTGTGAGCAATGCGAAGATGAAATGCAGTGAGGGGGTTTGATGTATGCCAGTAGTGTTCAGTCCCGGTGAGCCGGAAACTCGGCCTCTTGACCCTACTGCTGTTGTGTACTGCACCGCCCAACAAGTCGCTGACCTGTTGGACATTGGCCCACAAGATGCTATCCTTATGAGTGCTGATGCTGATAGTGATGCTGTGTATATTACAGGCAATGAATTTCGTCAAGTAGGTTTTAGCGTAGGCGACAAAATCCGTATTTACAGCGATGCTGACCCCTTCGGCCAAGAAGATTTAGCGATTACAGCCATTGGAAGAGGGGCTGGTAGTAAAACAGGTCATGTAAAACTTACCGTTGATGGTACAATTACAACTACAGATTTTGAAATAGCAGATAATGGATATGTGCAAAATCAAGCATCCTTTACTAATGGGCGAACTCGTGGTATGACAAAGGCTAAGGTTGAACATATCATCCTCAAGATGCAAGACCGCATTGATAATTTGACACGCAATGCTTGGCGACCATATTTGGTGGCCGCAGAATTCATCAATTTTGATACATACAAGCCTTACCGACGACGATATTATACTGATTATGTTGGTACGACACCACTCTTATTCCGTAACATACAACAAATGCTTCGTATTGAATTATGGCAAGGTGATGATTATCGTGAGATTGCCGCCGCAGAAGCACGCATCAAATTTGATGATGTAACTTCATTAAGTGGTAAAAGTGTGTATCTTTCACCGGGTAATGGAAGTGTTGCCACTCTTACCGCAGGTAGTGGAACAGGACAATGGCGAGCCGATTTTGATTCAACAACTGTTGCTCAAAATTTTACTGACCTCATTAACAAGGAGGACAGGGTGAATAAAGTCGCTGTAGAATTTTCACCAGCATTTACTTTAGAAGGCTCTACATCAAATGTGGGTGTTCATAATGAATTCCTTGCATCTTGTAACGCTGATTATGGTACTGGAATCGTGAAGGTTACTTCTATGCGTGCTGTTAAAGCAGGAGAGGTTTGTAGCATTGTCGCTGATAGCACTGACATTGAAATTTCACAAACTCAATTAGCCTCAACTACCGCATCGGCTGAGGTCGGTGGTACAATTACTGTGGCTGATACAACTGATTTCGTAAATGCTGGTGTTGCTACTGATGGCACAAATGTATTCCGCTACACCGCAAAAACTGCTACAACATTTACTGGATGTGTAGTAGTTACGGGTAGCCTACCATCCAGTGGAACAATTACTCAGCATTCTTTCCTTGTTGATTTACAAGGAGGTTCAAGCAGTGGTGATAATGGTCGCCTTCGTGATTGGTGGCTTGACCATGAGATGGGTATTATTTACTTCAACAACTCTTATCCGTTCTTTGAATGGAATGCTGTTAAGGTGGCATACATTTATGGTGAGCGATATGTGGAAAAAGCCATTGAAGATATTTGTACAAAGATGGTTGCCATAGAGTTACTGATGGCTGATGACCGCAGTGTACTCATTCCCGAAGGAACTCAAAATATTGACCTCGCCAGCAAGGTACAATTGTACCAAGCCGAGATTGAGCGAACCCTACCAAAATATGTTGAATTGGTGGTGTTTGAGTGAATCAGCGTGACTTCATGCGTGAAGGTGAAGGTATTCATCAACGAGTTATTGATGAACTTTTCAAGAAGGATAAAATGATGCAACAGCAATTTCATGAGCAATTTACGACTCAACCAGCCTCGTTTCGTGAGCAAATGGAACGCATTGAGGCGGGTGCTAAGGGATTTACCATTCAAGACGGTTATCCAATCAACAATTCAACAGGACAACCTGCTACAGAAATTGAACTTAAATTGATTCAAGATGCTACGGATAAAGCCATGTTACGGCAAAATCCCGACCTTGAGCGATTTAATTTACGATATGACAACGGTTTTTTCATCCCTATTGACTTTAAGAAAATCATTGAAAAGGAGGGAATCTAATGACAGCAACTTGGACAGAAGCCCTTGATGTTGTTATTGGACTTTTTCAAAACGACTGGAATAGAGCGAATACCAGTAATTATCGCCCTGTAGTGATTGATATTGCTGATACTACAGCCGAGCATGGAAAGCGTCTTGACCTTGAAAAACATGATTATGTCATGGTATATGAAACCGCTCACAATGAAGAAGCACCCGAATTGTTTTACGACTTCGTAACGACACGCATAAATATCACGGTTGATGTGAGAACAGTTAAGGGGCGTAAGCATTTACAGGCTCTTGAGAACGAAGTGCGGAGGGTGATACATACAAAGAGGAAAGGTGATGGCTCAAATTTTGACCGTCTTGTATTCAAAACTCGTACTGATTTGAGTGACCGAAGTAAATTTCTTTTTCGTATGACATTCCAAATTGAAGTCGTAATTTTAGCAGAACTAATACCGTAGGTGAAATAAAATGCCAGCAACAGTGTACAAGGGTGATTTAGCAGAAGTGTCATTTGCACCGGAGGTGGGATTGTCAATTAGTGCAAATGCCGACTCTAATTTTACAATTAGTCACGGCGACGACCATTCAATCATTGTATTTGCTGGTGTAAGTGGCCCTGCAAACGGCAATACAACTATTTTTGAAACTGTATCGGGTTCACCCGACACATATGAACTAAAATATCCTCGTGGTATGTTAGTTGGCTCTCAAGTTAAATTTTCACAAACAGCAAGCGACCTTAATGCTAATGATACGGCTGGTGTTTTTACTATCGTGTATCAACAAGGTAACACAATTAAAATTTCACCTAAGATGCTTTCAACTGCTACTACATACAATCAATCGGGAATTAACCTACATATTCTTCCTTACAGAACACCCCCTTTTGATAATGCAATGACTCAAGGTTCGGGAACTGAATCAGTGCTTACAGACCAATTTTTAGGTATTGCAAACGCACTTACTGTACCCGAAACAAAAGTAGATTTGAAGCGTTTCCATGTTGTCGGTCTTGGCCGAGATACCAGTGTTCAAGTGCCGGGTAAATTCATTACCGAAGGTGGCTCATTTGAGGTAGCCATGCATTCTGCTCGTTGGCTCAAATATTGTCTTGGTGGAGAAGTTGTAGCCGCAACTACCGCACCCGATGCAGGTTATCAAACCGCTATTACCAGTGGTAATGCCGCAGAAGCAGGTCAATCCTTTTTAATCTTAGATGATGCATCCAATGTTGCTAACAATAAGGATATGTATTTGGTTATTGTAGATACAAATGAAGTTCCAGTTACAACAACTCATGAGGCTGATGGAGGCTCATGGGCTGGTACTTTTGCCAGTATTGCCTTTGATAATGCTGATAAAACAGAAGTACGAAGAATTATTGGTAAAGATGGCACAAGTAAATTGTATCTTGATGAGCCACTTCTTTATTCTCATGCCGCTGGTACTACTGTGTATCTTTACGATTGGGCAGTATCGGGTACAAATCCACCAGCAGTATCTTCATCTGCTGTGATTAGTAATGCTGTAACACACTTGCTGTACACAAACACATATCAACCTTCATTCAGTCTTGAAGTTTCACAACGCCGTTTAAATGTAGATTCGGGAGAAGGTGCAACTGATGGTAGTGCTACAGACTCAAAAGAGTTATCTCGTGTATTTCGTGGATGTAAAGTCACTGATTTCACCCTTACAACTGACAATGATGCCGCTCTTCGCTTGGCTGTGAATTTTAATTCAGCATTATGTTATACTGATACAGGCCGTTTAGAAGGAACACCAATTACCCGATACGCCGCTCATCGTATGTTTGATGACACAGCAAATACAGACACAAAACGATTTGTTTCCGGTATCGCGCCATGCACTCAAAAACCATTTATGTTCTATAACGGTACAATCAACATGGCTGGTGTTCAAGTTGCTCAAGTGTTGAACTTTACTTTAACTGGACAAATGGGTATGCAATCATTCCATGTCATAAAAGGACAAAACAGCGTTAGTAGTGCAACAGAACAAGTACCATTTGGTGGCTCACGAAACACTTCACTCATGGTTGAAGGTCAAACAACTTACGACATGAGTATGGAAATTATTGTTGATGACCCAATTTTCTTCCACGAAATGCGTTCAGCACAAATGTACAGCACTAACGCTGATGCTTCAACTGCTAATCAAATTCGCATTGACTTTGAGAAAACAACTACCACAGGCCAAACTGAGCGTATGCTGTTGATTATTGATGATTATGTGATTACAGAAGCACCATTACAAATTCCCGAAGATAAAGGTGCAATGAAGTCACAACTCAAAATCATGCCAAAAACCATCAAGGTTATTGCACGAGATACTATTCCAAAATACTGAGGTGTTATCATGAAAACTTCACTAAACAAGTACCGAAGGCTTGGCGCACAAGGATATGCTCAGTGGGTATGTACTGTAAATGGAGTGGAGTATAGTGATGATATGGCTGAGTTAAACAACCATGCCATACATGCATATGTCAAATCATTGATGGACACCGCCCCTGCTGAAAAACCAGTACAGTTAATTGAAGAAGAAGTAGTAAATCCATTCCCTGCTGATATACAGCAATATGATGCACTTACTGTTGCAGAATTGCGTGACTTATGCAAAGAGCGTGGACTACCAGTATATGGTACGAAGGCTGAAATTATTTTACGATTAAAACAAAATGATGAAGGTATCATTCCCGAAGAAGCACCGGAAAGCCCTACCGAAGAGGTAGCCCTTGAAGGTGATTCGGAAGCCCCTACCGAAGAGGTAGCCGCATCCATTGGAGAGGAAATAAATGACGAAAACAATAGTGACGAACAAGAGCCTGTTATTGACGAACAATGAAACGACCAAGCACGAAATTAGGATTGACCCTAATGACGATACACAGGTCATAGAGGTATGGGTACGAGACATATCCTTCCTTGACATTCAAGCCGCCGCACAACAAATGCTTCGTGTGGAAAAAGGTGATGTAACACTTGATTTGGCAGGCTATTGGCAATTCGCTTTCTCCAATTGGATTACAAAAACAAATCCCGATTTATCAGTAAAAGAATTATTATCCCTTAAGGGGTACATCGGTGAACAAGTGTGTAAGATTCTCCCACAGCCACAAGAAATGGCGGAGGCTTTGCAGGGGGGTTTTACCAAGCCCACCGAGTGAGAGTTGAAAAATTTCTAAAGAAAGAAAAGTACGATAGTGTGGAGGATTTTGAAAGTCAAATTGAACTTTGGGCTTACATTATCGCTAAACATTTCAGTATATCGCTCTTAGAAGTTTATTCAATGCCACCTCACTTATTCAAGCAATCACTCGTGTGGGCAATTGTTTCAACCGAAGAGAACAATAAGGAGATTGAGCGTAAGAAACAACAGGCGAAGAGTGGGGATAGGGAAGTCGTAGGATTAGATTATTCATTTTTAGATTGGGAGTGAGAAAATGTCATTGATTTCCATGCTGTCATCCATGTCCAGCATGGTATCACAGATAGGGCCGGGTTTCAAAGCCGCAGGCCAAATGGCGATTGATGCGTTGAAAAATTTAGGAAAGTGGTTTTACGATACAGTTATTCAACCAATGAGTGATGCTATTAATAATCTTTCTTGGGAGAATATCAAAAATGGTTTTGATACAGTTTTAACCGCAATCGGTGAAACTACAATAGCATTTTTCAGTGGCTTTTTTGATATGTTACCCGATATGCCTGCGGTATTAACAATAGATTGGTGGGCTGAATTATTTAGTGGTATAGGTATTACAATTGATGAATGGGCAACAGCCTTATGGGATATGTTACCCGATACGCCCGAAATTTTGACTAAGGCATATTGGACTGATTTATTTGATTTCAGTATGCCCGATTGGGATAGCGTATTTAGTTTCACGATGCCCGAAATGTTCACTACGGCTTACTGGACTGATTTATTTACTTTTGATTTACCAAATTGGGAAAATGTCTTTTCTTTTACATTACCCGATTGGCTAACGGAGATTGTTAATTTCTTTGTCGGAGAAGGTGCATTTGCAGGATTTAGTATCGGTGATAGAATTGATTTTGTGATTGGTACTTTACCTCAACCATTCAAATTTATTCTTGATATACTCAATGGTTTAGTTGGTATATCTATTGGTGATATAATTGATTTTGGGATTGACCTTGTTGGTTTTGGATGGGATTTGCTTACCGACCCAGTGGGTACATTAGCAAATGTTGCAACTTCTTTAACTGGATTTTTTACTGACTTAGGAAATGGTTTAGCGGGTGTTTTAAAATTCCCAATTAATGGACTTGTTTCGTTAATAAATGATTTTTTCGCTTCATTTAGTTTCTCTAAGACCATTGATTTGCCCGGTCTTGACCCATTTGATATTGGGTTTGATTTATCGGATTGGAGTATTCCAGCACTGGCTAAGGGTGGTATTGTAAATGGCCCTACACTTGCTCTTTTGGGTGACAACGCTTCGGGTAGAGAAGCAGTAGTGCCGCTTGAAAAAGCAGGCGAAATGGGCTTTGGTGGTAAAGGGAGTACATTCAACATTAATGTTAATGCATCGGGTATTACAGACCGTACAGATAAGCGTGCGCTCGCTCGTGAGATTGGCAACATGATACAACAAGAGATGGCACGAAACATTGGTGGTTCAACAATGAGGGGGCGATACTGATGGGTACACCAATTCGTCTTGTACGCAATGATGGCGGGATTATTGAACTAATGGCTACTACGCTTACAATGAATGTAGATAGAGGCGTTACACCTCATACTATGCCTTTTACTGGTGGTTCACGATTTGCATTTGACCTTAATCTTCCTAAATCCCTCATTACGATTGAAGGTGTAATGACTGATGATGATTTAATAAATTTAGATACCCAACAGGAAGCAAGCGCACTTATTGATTTTTCAAGAGGTCAAGGTGAAACTGTTGATTCAACAGTTCGTTGGAATGCATATGCTCACAATTTAGTAAGTGGAATGACTACAGATGTAATAAGTGAAGCGGATTATGCAATTAAAATCAATAATACATATGAGGTTTGGATAGCAAAATCTACATCTAATTATGGTTTAAGTGGTGGAAGATATTATTTTGCTGTACATGATGGTACATCATTACTTACCGCTAATCAAATGGCAACTAATTTTGCCGCATTGATTAACAATTATGCTGGAACATTTAACATGAATGCAGAAGTCATTAATTCACCAATTGACGGTGAAACAAATGTTTCTGTTACCCTTACTCAAGTTCTGTTAGGTAAAAGTGGAAATATACCACATCCTTCATTTAGCACATGGCCTAAAGGTGAAGGAGTGTATAAACCACTGTACACCCTGTTTTCGGGTGGTGCAGATTCACCTAATATACGAAATAAAAGTGCAGGTGATAAAGTGGCTGAGTTGTTTGCTGTTTTAAATAACAGTAACAATGGTGGTGGTGGTGCTGTGGGAATAGGTGCATTAGGGGCTGGTGCTTTTGGGGCTGGTTTAATTGCTTCGGGAGGAACTGCTGGACTTTTATTAGCAGGAGGTGCTGGTGGAATATTAACTACTATGGTTGTTGCTGATGCTAAATATGGCGATTATATTATTGGTATTCAAATTCCTTTTACTTCTAAAACAAATTCAAATGAATCTATTTATTACATGCCCACTGGTGGTTTAATGACTACAGTAGATAAAACGGCTGATAATGCTCTTCCTACTGGTACATCATTTAAACCATATGATTCCGAATATACTGGTATTAAAGGCACTGTAGTTAATGCTACATTTGTTCAACTTGGCGGTGAGCCTATTTATTCATACACGATTAACTTTGCACCTATTGATTGGATATTTTGATGTGATAATATGGTTGCAATTGGTCGTAGTAGTCACGCTTTCTTCTTTGATGGCGTAAGCGATTCGGTCATTATACCTCAAGGTCGCTTTACGAAAACAGGTGTTGCTGATTCTAATGGTACAAAAGTAATGACTCAAACCCTTCAAGGGCAAGGCGATATTGTTTCAATTAATAGTAAAACAATTACAGATTTTGTAATTGAAACATGGGTTGTACCCGATTGTGGTGGTATAATTGCTCACCGTGAAGGGCAATTTACTCTTGAGATAGGCACAGTAGATACACCCGGCCCTGCTGTATTTACAGTTTATGTTGAATCTAATGCTGGCCCATCAGTGTTCCGTTTAGCATCGGCATATGACACTGGTACACGATGGGATGGGATTGTTTATCCTCAACAAAATTACGGGGGTATTCATGATTCATATAACCGATACGACACAGGTAATTATGGTGATGCTACAAATTTGAATTTTAAGAATCGGCCACTATATCATGTTGTGGCTGGAATTACAAAGAGTCGTGTTTTCTTAGCCATCAATGGAGAAATCGTATCACAACAAGATATACCACCCGAAACTCGTCTTGCACGCTCTACAGACCAAGTATATCTTGGTGGTAAAGGTGGACAATTTCGTGGGGCTGTAGAGGCTATTCACTTTTCAAATGAATTTGATGAGAATATGCTTGTTCCATCTATGGCTGTAAAAGGTAAAACAACATCGGCTTTATTCCGTTTTGAAGAACCTATTGATGTTATTGAAGAAACATACGAGTTCACTGCCTACGGCTCAAGTGGTGGTACAACAATCACAATTCCAACCACTGATGCTCAAGCATTAATTGCACGATTAACGGGTAAAGCCTACGATTCAAGTAATCCAACAACTGATTTTACTGCTTCACCATACAGCATGGGTAACTACAAGGTTGTTGATTACTATACAAATCAAGGTACTCCAACAACTATTGCTGTAGCGCACACTCCGTATAATCTTCTTATCAATCCCGGTGCGATTAATCGTAACACACAGAAGCCTAATCAATCCCCACCCGAAAGGGTGCGACTTCATAGCATCAATGGAAGCACTGGTGTCATGACTGTATCAAGTATTCATATTGACTTCATTAATGGTACAGGTGGCCTTCGTGGAGTGCTTCATTCACGAACTACTGATGTAGATAATTACTTTGTAGTGGTCGGTGCTGACTTACTTATTGATAACGGTACAGGAAAACCATACCAACCACCTCATTATGGTACACAAATTTTTGACAAAACAGGACAGATGGTGCTTGATGAAAGCGACATAAATAATCATGGTTTCGTATATTCAAGCCGTATGGCAACTACTACAGACGACCCTAACAATCCATTTGCTGTAGTTTGGCCTTCAAGCCTTGACACACTCTTCCAAGTTGGTCACAGTGGGCGACATACTTATTCCCATATCATCGGGCATGAGTATATGCGCCGCTATCCAAAACCTACTGAAATTACAATTGACCAGCAGGCTGATGGTTCAGCCGATATTGTACAGATGGCATACGATTCTAATACCCGTAACATTGATGAAATGTTCACTATGAATTCATTAGTTGATTTTTACACTGAAACTTTGGAAGCACCGATTGCTCGGATTGAAAACTCATCCAGCGTTACAGCAGTGGTAGATAATGGGCTACCAGCCAGTGTCAAGGAAATGATTGCTATTGGTGGTACAAATTTCAAATATGCACCATTTATGCTTAAAGGGCCAGTACCCGAAGTTGGTGATATTAATGAGAATAACCGACTGTATCATCTTATTCCCGAAACAGAAAGCCGTATTGCACTGCTTCATGTACCCGACCTTAAGACTTCACATAACCTTGCGCCATTTGTTGAAATTCATTACAACGCTATTGATATGACTGGTGCAAGTATGGGTGTCGCAACACCAATGTTGATGGTAGAAAAGACTGTACCAGCAGGCTCGTTTGACTTAGGAAGCGGTACACGAGTGCTTGATGTTATCAATGCTGATATTGCTAATTGTACGCTGTATTCGCCCGGTGGTGTGATTTACCTTACAAATGCAATTAGTGGCTACGGCTCGCTCATGCAAGAGTCGCACACACTCATTGGTGATAATACTGGTGGGCAAGAAAGTGAAACTGAGTTAGATTATAGCCGTACACCAGCCCTTTACACTCCTGTAGCCGATGTAAATGCCGAACCAGCCTCGCCACCTACCGCTATAGCCCGTTCACATAATTCGGGCGTTCATGATTCTGTATATCACCGAGTTGTTATTGAATCGCTATCATCCAGCCAGTCCGATACAATACTTGACGAAGGTGCAGGCAAATCAACCCGCCAGCCTACAACTGATAAGAGTGCTACAGGTGAATTTGATATTGGGCCAACTACACATTCTTCTCGTGTTTTTGAAACATTTAACATCATTGACAATGTAATTATTACAGATGAAGCAGGCATTTTGGGCAAGATTTTCATTCAGCCTTCAAATAAATTAAGGAGTAATCAATTATCTTTGCTACGATATACCGAAGCAGGAGATATACCAAATATTGCCAGCGTATTGTATTTGATGAGTCGTACTCGTATTCGTGGTATATCAAAGGATGAAAGCCCCGAAAGCAACATGAGTACAGTCATTATTACGGCTACGGGCATCGCAGATTCCTTCGTGAATGAGAATGTATCAGTTATTGGTAGTGGTTCGCCCGACTCACACATAGTCAAAGAAATAGAGCCTAACTCACCTGTTGTTACAGTAACACTGGGAGGGGCTGGTCAAGGTGCTGTAAATACTAAACCAACATTTGACCCAAGCCCGTTAATGCGCCTTCCGGGTTCAACTCGCCGTAGTTGTGCTGTACAAGCAAGAAATGTTCACACGGCAACTACAGGTGCGTTACCCTACAGCATGAGTGTAAGCCCATTAAACAATGGCTCGCCCGATATGAAATCATGGGGTACAATCTGTTTTCCAAAGAAAGGGCGAATATATCTTGGTGATGGCGCAAGTGCTGAGTATGATGAAAAGACAGGTGCAGGATTTTATTTCTCACAAACAAGCACAGGTGTAGCAATTCAAACACGGAAATATTTAGACAGTGCAGGTACAGCCTACGATACATTCCATGAGTGGTGTAATGCTACTGGTATTATCAATCAATCATCAACTGGCACATATCTTACTTCTATTTACATTTACAATGATGGAGATTTTGATAATGATTCATTGGCGCAAGATGGAAGTACGCTCAATGACCGTTTGTTCCAATCTCTTGATACTGTAACACATGATTATCAACTTGGCACTCAATTTGCAAGCACTCGTGCAATGGTGGAAATCCCTGTATTCCCTCAGCAGTTTTTTGACCATACTGAACTTGGTATTTTTCCCGGCCCGGATAACAGTATGAAACTGCATATTGATGCAACATATACAGCACATACATGGAATCCAACACCAGTAGGTCGTCGTGCTGATGATATTGATGCGGCTGATAAGTCTAAAAATTCAGCCTATACCTATACAATTAACAACAAAGAACATGTAAGTTCAGCAACAATTACCAAGTTTGATGTTGTTGGTAATTTTTTCCATGTTTATGTTTCACATCCAAAAATGTTCCCCGATGCTACTACAACAGGTACATTTGGTGGTATTGAAGATATACGCCGTGTACGCCGTGTATTTGTCAATACTGATGATTGGGCATTTTACATCAACAATCCAGCAGTAGATGGATATTTGAATATTCCACACAATAGTACGGGCGGGTTTCACGAAGGTATATCGGATAAATTTGCTTTTAGCGCAGTAGTTGGCTCTAAGATATATCTTATAGATTCATTTAGAAATGAAACCCTTCTTCCTCTTTCTTCGGATAGTGAACTTCCATCTTCGGATTACGAAGGCCGTTCACCGTATTATTATGACATTGGAAGCATGATGACACAAGGTGGTAATCTTGACTACGGATTGCGTCAATATGTTTCAGCCGTTGAGTTCAAGGCTGGCCCATTGGCTAATCCTCATGCCCCTCGCACTATTACAAAGCGTGCAAAATCAAAGATTGTACAAGCAGATGATATTAGTGGTGGTTTAGTTAATCTTATTTTAGAAGATTCAACGCTATTTCCCGATGCGCCATTTACACGAGATACAAGTAATTCACCAGTAAATGAACAAGGAGATGTGATGATTATTGGTGAAATATTACTTGATACACCAATTGAAGTTCATTACTATGGAAAGTTAGATTCAAACGGTGGAAAAAATTCAATTCAAATTCAAATACCAAGTAATATAACATACAATGTAGATGAATTCCTTAACACTGATTTTATTTTAAAGCGTGCAGGGCATGTTCTAAATGGACTTGATAATCCCGAAGATATGACAACTCAAGAACTTCAAACGGCTGTTTTCTTTGCTACAGGAAACGAAGAATGGACATATGTTAATACTGATAGCGCAGGCACAACTACTACAATTGAAATTACGAATGCTAACAAACGGTTTGCACACGCAAATACAATAGGATTGAATATTCGTAAAGGTGACAAATTATTTCGTGATGATGGAACTGGAACTGATATTGAATATATTGGTGAGGTGTTAAAGGTTGAATCAAATGAAATTACGGGTGGAAATACAGAAGTAACACTTACCGCAAATAATCTTGTGGCTATTAGTGCTTCGGATAAAGTAGGTATTGGGAGTGCAAGTATTGTACAAGATGACCATGATGCTGTATTAAATCGTAGTTGGCTTTACCCATATGCACAAGGTGGTTTGCGAAACGGTGACACCGTATGGATGAATATGACAATGAATAATCCACATGCTATTGAAGGGTTATTCGCAAAAAGTCGTGGAGTGTTTAATGACGCATTAGTATGGAAAGGATTCAATGGTGGTCAAGGCCAATTAGCCGAGCGACCAAGAGATTCAATTCCACTTGAAAATTTCTTGATTGGAAATTCATGTCTTGAAACAGCACAAAATTTTGCACAACATGTCAATAAAACCATTGAAATGAATTACGAATCAATGGGTCTTGATGCAACGCAAGCACCTACAATAGCGTACATTGACCCGTATCTTTCAACAGATGGTCACGCTCGTGTCTTGTTATATGATGTAGCACATGACCGTGAATTTATTGCATTCCATGATTTACACATGCAAGTTCAATCCAGTGCGGCAACACCTTCAATTGGTTACACACGCAACATTCCATATGACGGTGGCGACCTTAAACTTGACAAATACCTTATCAGTACAAACGGTGGTGCGCCACATTACTTTACTACACAAATAGATGTAGCAAATGGTTTCCCAACAGAAAATCGTTACATGCGCTCAACTCAACAATCTAAATTTATTGAAAGTGCGTATGCACATAATATTCCAAATAATATTTCTCAAGATTTACTTGGTAGCACACTTATTGATACACAAATAAAATACACACTTGAAAATCCATTCACTCTTGGTAATAATCCTACAAGGCGTGGTGCTGGTCACGGACACTTTGTACACACTGGATTGTATCATGAAGGCACATCTAACACACATACCGTTGGTGACAACACCCTTCCACGAGTTCAACAAGCCGTATCATCAGTATATTACGCCAACCAAGCACATAATTTAATTCGTAAAGAAAAAGAGGGCGACAATTTAATTTCAGCATTAAAGAAATACAGGGCAGACCAAGACCCTAATTTGTACAGTTTGAAAGATTCAAGCACGCTTTTTGATACACCCGATGGTACTCGTGTCATTTCAGCATATCTTTGTTTAAAGGGTAAAAGAAATATCACTCTTGACTTAGCCGACCATGAAGAAAGCCGACTTCAACATTTGAAACATTGGAGTGAAATGGATTTCGTGCGTCGTATGTCTATTGACTTAGGTGAAGTTGGTGTTAAGGAAGGAGTAACAGATATTGAAGCGGCGGCACGAGAAATTGTCCGACTTATCAATCAAGGTGGCGCACCAAATGGTCGTACACATGCTCGCAGACCATCACAGCAATATCCGGGTGAAAGTGAAAGACTTGACCTTACACGAATTGGTGTACGCCAAGATATTGTTAATGAAAACAAAGACCCTACATCAGCACATATCAATGCTGATTTTGCCGCTACAGGTTCAACTTATGACCCTGCACCGTTTTGGTATGGTGACATTGCATTTGATTCTCATGATAGAGGCTCACATATGGGATATGTACGAGCGCATATTGGGCGAGTTGTTGAGGACATTAATGGAAATGAAGGGTTCTCAATCATTATCCATTCAACAATACCCGGTGCTTCGGGTCGTAATTTCTGCGTTTGGCTTGATAATAGTAAAGGTCAATCTTCATATCAACCTCAATTTTTAATTGGTCATGGTGGCCGATTCCGAAACTTTTGGGCGCAACCCGATGAAATCATGGGTGAAAATATGCACCCTGCACCAATGCCGCTTAACAAAGATGGGCGACCATTTGCACCCGTTACCACTTTACGAGAATACATCGTACAAGAAGAAACAAGTGAACAATTTACCAGTAATCATGATATTGCACCAAGAACTGATGATACAACAAATCCAATTGGGCGAAACATTTCAGCCCATCTTGGCGGTATTTCACATAACAGTGTCAATGAAGAATCGTTTGAAACTCAAAGTCCTTCTACTGCTCTTGTTAAGGGATTAAGAGCAGGTAAGGAGGCTGTAGCACGAATTAATTTTGGTGGGCTTGTTGAAGCAGGTGTACCCGGTTTTTCACCAATTGCTGGAAAATATGGGCTTGGTCGTATTGGTGATATAGAATTTAACAAGCGATATGGTGAAACTACTCTATACGGTGCTACTTCACCTACAGCCAATAATTCATATTCAACTCATATTAATCCTACTGAATTAGCACAAGATAAAATTGGTGATGCGACATTATACGGATTGCGTTTCACCGACCATCGTGGTACAGGGTATGGAATACGCTACATATATCGTGAAATGGATGCACCGTATGCAAATGAATTGACAACTATTCCATCTACAATTGATGAAGAAATTTGTATTTATTTTGATGACCGTGATGCAGGACAAGGTGGATTTACGATTGGGGCGCACATGATTGGTGCTGGTGATGCTACAGGTCGTCTTACACCTCAAACTGATATGACTGAGGCATTGTGGCGTGGTAATCAATGGAGAGGGATGTATGCACCAAGTATAGGAGTTGATTCTCAAATTAAATGGGATAGTTCAAATGATACGATTACAGTACAACTTGAAAATCCATTCCATACAGCCACCACATCTTTTGATAATGTTGCTGATATACTTGGTTATCTTGGTTTTCCAAAAGAAAACGGTGTTATACAAATTACCGACCCTCTTTATGATGCAGGTTTAACAGTAAAAGGTTCACTTGGAAATACTGTATCTTATGAAAGCCGAACACAAAATAGTGCAACTGGTACACATGTATTTTATGGAGTGAGAGGTGCATCATTTGCTATTTCCCATTATCTTAGCAGTTTTGGGGCGGCGGCTACGGCGGCTACTTCTCAAACATTACCTGCAACATCTAACAATATAATTCGTGGATTAATTTCACCACGCCTTAACATGACGACTTTAATTACTGATGAATTATTAGCCACTGTTACTGCCGCCGCTATCAATTTAGATAATCCAAATGTGATTGAAGGTGTATCGTTTAATTGTCGTGATATGTATGCGCCCGATGGCCGAAAATATTCGGAATGGGGTATATCGGAAGATGCAATTAAAATCCGAGCGCATAATCCTCAGCGTGGCGCACGACCACTTTCAAAGATGTTTAGTGCTAAGGTATATCGTGATTTAGGTATCGCCGCACCCCATTTAGAATATGGTGAATATCAAAAATTGAGTAAGTCTGCCAGTGGAAATTGGACAGTATCAAACGGAGGCGTGACTGTAAATAAACCGTATAGTGATGAGGATATTGATGATAATCACAAGCATCTTGGATGTGGATATATCCCAAATACTGTTTTACAAATTCGTACAAAGGCTCGTGGTTATCACGCAAATACTCCAACTCCAATACTTGTTGATTCATACAATGACCCAGTACCAACAAAACGCTGGCGAAATAATTTGAAGGGTATTCGTTTTACAGGAAAGAGTGGCGACCACATTACACCAGCCCTTGATAATACGGCTGTAATCTATAATAAATGGGATGGTTCAAACAGTATTTTTGAATTAGCCAATTCTGTTGCGGCACTATTAATCCCCGCTGGTGTAGAAAGTGCTACTTTATCAGTAAGTGGTACAAATAGAGATAGGTTACTTTCTTTTGGAGATAAAAAGACTATATTTCACGGTACACTCAAACAAGCATTAGGCACACCAAAGCAAAATCCAGCAGTAGCATTAAAACGATTACAAATTTTTATTCAAGAAGCAAATGAGGCTTGGCGTGGTGAATATCAAGCAGGTTCAACATTAACCAATAATGGATTATTAATGATTCATAATGATGGTCATTTTAGCGGTATTCGTTTGTACGGTAGTATTGAAAGCGAGCCAATTACTTATTTCAAGGGTGGACATGACAGTAATGACCATAGCGTACCGTTATACTTTGGTGGTGGATTTAGTGGTGTCGTACTGGATGTAAATGATGGGTCAAAGAATGATTACTCTTCATTTTACACGCATCCGTATTCAACAGGCCCAACTGGTACGGCTGGTATTCAAAATGCAAATGAAATCAGCACAGCATATGCTATGGTAGATTGTAATGCATTACTTGCTTTCTTCCCCGCCACACCATTCCTTAACCAACATCGGGGTACAATTAATTCACCAGCATTTAATCAAGACAGCCTGTTGTCGCCCGATTTAGATTTAAACACACTTGTTGATTACTCAAGTAATCCAGCACATGTATCAGCACGATATACGGCTGGTATTGTACGACAACGACCAATTCCACTTGTTATGCGTATGCCGCATCAAACTGCACGCTACACTGACCATAAAACAAGTACACCTTACTTTACAACTTATTTGATATACGGGCCGGGTCAATCATTCCCATTCAATGAAACGGCTACTGGAACGCTTGGTGAAACTGAACCCCATCCCGGTTATGTTGTAACAACAGGAAATAGTTGGAGTAAAGTTCCATCGGGTGAATTTTTACCAAATGAAATTAAAAATCCCGATGGAGAATACGGCCCTCCAAGCACTACATATCAATCTCGTACTCAACGCTTCCATTGGCGAACAACATTGAATTGGTCGCCACCTCAAGGTATTCCAAACATCGGTGACGATTCGGGTACAACATACGGTATGGCACAACGCCCCGAACATGGTTATCATTACGGCGACCATTTTGGAACAATCCTTACGATTAACACAAACAATGAAGGTGAATTTGCTAAAGCACATCCATATCGTCATTGTGCTGTATCATATTACGGTATAGCATCAAGTGCTGATATGATGTTTCACATGGATGGAGGTTATCTTCCCGGTGGTAACTGGCTTGATAATCAAATAGCATTCAATCCCAAAATGGAAAAAAGCAACTATGTAGTTGTTAAGCATAACAATGATGTTCAGCCTACTGCTTTCCGTGTTTCCGGCCCTCTTGCTACATCTATCTTAGATGGTTTGTTAGGTGAAACAGCCGATGACTTTGACCGTGAAATCATCGCAATTGATGCTACACGGTGTCAAAACGGTGAAGAGTTAGCGACTATCATCGGCCAAGCCATTAATGAAAATCCCGGTAAAGGCGCACTCAAGGCAATGGGTGGTACATTCATGCCAAGTATGGGTAATGCAATGCGTCAAGACCGATATGGATGGGTTGAATTATCATTCAGTTCATATTTCTACGGTGGTTCACTTTCAAATTTAGCAACTTCACCTACATCACCTGCATTTGTTGAAGCCATACTTGGAAGCGGTAACAAGCAAACTCAGTTAGAACAATTACCTGCGAGTGGTTGGATTCGTACCGATAATGGCCGTACACCAAGCGGTAGTGGTGGTGCATTTGCACCATATCATTCTCGTGAAGTGTATGAAAGTGGAGGTACATGGTATGTGCGATTTTGGCTTGCACCAAATAAAATTAGTGGAATGCCTGTAGTTGAAGATGCACAAACATGGGCTGACAAATGTGGTGGTTCTACTCTTACAGGGCCATCACTTTCACCCGGCGCAACTAAAGTATTTGTATGGAGTAAGGCTGGTGTACACTATTACAACAACTACAATGATTCAACACGCAACCATATGACTCATGTACACTTTAGTGGTGTCGTTGATGCAATTGACCGTACACGCCCTGTAGGTGCTGTAGGATGGGCTGGTGAGCGTTATTCATATCTTAACTCACTCAAAGTAGGTAGTGAAGGATATGGTGCTGGACTTGGTGCTTGGCATCCAATGTTGGGCTTTTCGCCATATGGTTCAGCCTCAAGTTTCATGAGTACATTTAGTCATTTACCTCATTTTACTCCAATGAAAAACAGCCCCGAATCCATGTCACCATTGACTGGTCGTTCTAATTCCGATACTATATTGACAACTCCGTACACTTGGACTTACGATACATACACAGCCGCCGCTTATGAAACAGCAGAAGATTCCGATTACCAAAGAGTTCCATTACACCTATCGGATGCTGATGCAGTACCACGCTCTCTTCATCATCCTCAAGGCGTATTCGCTCGTGGATTCCTTGTTATTTCATACGAGAGTGAAATGCCATTAGTAGCAAAGCGTGACCGTGATGGAATTACAGCAATGGGAGATTGGTTGGCTGTCGTATCAAAGACTGGTGATGCAGTAGCCGCAAGCACAGCAATTACATTTGCTGGTACAGCACAATGGGATGAGCGCATACACAGTGTAGATAGATTTGTTGCACCTGCTCATGGTGGGCCAAACATTGAGGCTTTGATTGCTTCACTTGATTTACCAACAGGTGATATTCCATCAGCCGCTTTTAATTTCCACGCACCAATCATTGCTGATTCTTTATTGTTTAATGCAGAACCATGTTTTGCCAAAACTGGTGATTTATTCTTTGACTTAGATGAAAGTCCGGGCAGTTTCTTTTTAGAAGATACAACTGATATTGAGCGGAATTTAATTACTGATTATGTAACTACAAGTACGGATGCTGAATTAGACCGTTATGGTGACGATGCAACATATTGGCTTGGTGATACTAACGCTTTCAAATTGCGACAAAATTCACCAGCAAAGAATTTCTCAGTTGAGCATATTGTTTGGAAGCGTATGGATGGTGGTAATCTTTCACTCCCTGCTGTAAATGCTCGTGGTCTTGGTGCTGTACCTTTTATTACACGAGTAAGCGGTGGAACAGCATATACGATGGGAGAAAAATTGTACGGTATCAACCGATTTTCATTTGAAACAACCAACAGTGCTATGTTCCCAATTATACAAGCACAAGAATTAGCACACCCACAAATTGCGGCTCGCCATCCCGATGAACTACGAAATGTATTAGAAATTCCAAATGAAGAAATGCAGTTTGAAGAAATGCAAGTGCAAGATGATACAGGCCAAATTCATATCATTGAGGGTGGCTCACCATTCGGCACAATCATTCGCACTTTCAATTCGGTATCGGACAGAAGTGCCGAAGGATTAGCACCAGCCATCGCTGGTAGTGGTGTAGAGCCTAACCTCAAAGTACGCTTACCCGACCCCGATACTATTCCCGGCAATCTCATTATTCGTAGCGGATTTGACCGATTACAAGCCTACCAAAATGAAACAATGGGAACAGGCGGTATGATGCGACCAATTTCAAGTAACAGCATCAGCCATTTATTTACTGATGAAACAAAAGGGCCACGCCTTAATGGAACATTTAGCGACCACAATTGGGAACACATTAGTCAAAATGCTACAGGCGAAGCATTCCCCGATTCAACTTACAAGGGTTGGAAGTCTGCTACTGGTAACGCACCATTAGAAACATCTTACGAGTTACATGACCGTACTCTTTTCTTCCACATCACCAAGAATGGGAATACGCACAGTCACCGATACCCTACATATTACACTCATGCTAACGGTATTACAAACAATGACCTCACGGCTGTATCATATAGTGGTACAACATTGACCGTGAGCGGTACAGTTGATGCATCGTTATACAACGAATCTATCCGTGATGGGCGTAAGTTCTTGCGTTTGTATAACCCAACAACGGACAGGGGTGGTGTAGCCTCATTTACTGGTATTAGTGGTTCAACATTTACTGGTTGTGTAGGAGATACCGACTTCGCTGATTTAATTACTGGTGATATTTCATCATTCAAAGTTGTACCATCATACTACATCCCTGCTGGTAGTACACGATTCTTTGCCGCACGCAGATTGCGTGACCATGCCGAAGTAAGTGGAAACAGCCCCGATATGGCTCATACAATGTATTTCACCAATTTAGTATTAGCAGATACACTTGGACATGACATATACTCAATTCCTAAAATGAGTCCACTTGCTTTGCCTCGTATGGGTCATCATTTCGTCAATCCAACAATGGCTATGATGCCCGGTCATTTTGCTCATCCAGCATATCAAGGAATATACAACAAGCATCGTGCAATCCGCTCGGCCACTGTAAAGGCGCATGAAACCTCACTCATGGAAAGCCAAAACTTGGATGACCTCATGAGTGATATTTCAACTACATTAACTGATGAATTGTTTGGATATGATACAATTCACACATTTGGTGCATTAACCGCTACACCAAGTGGCCCAAGTGATATACACGGTGGCGCATTCTCCCTTATGTTTGAATCAAAGATTCGCAGTGATGGTTATGGTGTACTTGCATCGGAAGGTGAGGCTGGTGTTATCAATGCCGCAGGTGGACATACGATTGTTCTTGAAGCCGCCGCAAATTATACGCTACGACATCACTTCCCCGACCCTGCCGAAGTTGGTGCATATCAAATCATCATTCAACCAAATATTCACAAATCGCAATTGATAGGTTTCCATCAAAACGGTGGAGATGAATTAACCAGCCAACAAGTTGCATTGGTCGTAGGTATTCGTGAGGCTGATTCAGCAACAGGTGGTCTTGGGCTTGTATTAGCAGAAGCAACATCGGCTGATGTGCGTGGCTGTGAAGTGTTTATCAATGAACTCATCCTTGACCATGACCCCGATTTCGGTAGTCAATTTACTAACATTCCACCACTTCTATTGTATAACGCATTAGGTGTACAGGGTACAGAAAGTCCAGCCTTTACACGACGCTCATTACCATATCATCCGCAAATGTTTGCGCTTGCTTCACCCGGCATGACTACGAATATACCATATTGGAGTATCGTACATAAGACAGGGCCGGATGATTCAAACGCTGTAGGATTCCGCCATCTTAATCATCATCGTCTTGATAATTACTACGAGTTCTTGCGAGCCAGTGCAGGTAGCATTGCTTGTCAAATCACACTCGCAGGCTACCCAAGCCTGTACCCCGACCTGTATCATGAGGTGCTTGAGAACATCAGCCTCAACCCGGTTTGTACAGTTGTAAGTTGGACTTCAACCACTGTTACTGTTGATGATGCTCGTGGATTCCCACAAGTTCCTTACTATGGAAACAAATTAGAATACACAGATAGTGATGGAGTACGACGCACGCATACCTACACCGAGCGTAGTGGATATGATGCTACAAACATGAATCAGCCAAAACAGTTCACTTTTGTTGCCAATGCAAACTTTACTGGTAATTTAACTGCTGGAACGAAATTGCGCCTTACCCGCCCATACGACTTCCGCCCTGCTGGTGATATTTTCAAAGATTCTTTGACGAGTATTGTAACCCGCACTTTGCCGCAGACTTTGCAAGGTAGCCGTGATACGAATAGTTTGCATATGGCTGATGCATTCCTTTGTCTATGGCATCCAAATCTTGGTCGCCCTTACACTTACTATTCCGATTCTTCCCGTACATGGCTCAGTCCAGCCATTGACCAAAAACCACTCAACAGTATGCCCGAACACTTTGAAACTATACATTATCATGATGCAACATATTATGCAAGTCTTGGGCCATTTGCATTCCATCGTAAAACACCTGCGCCACCATATAAATTCAAAAATGTTTCAAGTTCGGATGATAGGAAGGTATTAGCCGTTAATACAGGAACAAAGCAAATTACCACAACAGCACCAAGTGCAAGTTTAGGAAGTGGCATCAAAATAATAATTGAAGGTATAGCATATACAGTAAATACTGATTTATCTTCAATTATTACAGTTAATGAAGATATTACTGCTACGATTCCAATTGGTGCTACAGTATGGACTCATGGTACAGGTAGTATGGGAACTGCTAACGCATTAGAATCTCATGGAAATCCATATGTCCTTACTAATTTTGAATCTCAAGGAGGTCAATGGGATGCGGCTGATGCAACTACGAAATCAATGCTCAACCACTTTTGGCCTTCGGGTTCTCGTGGAGGGCCATTAGTGAGCCGTCTTGATGGGTATGGGTATGTTTCAGCCGCATGGGATTATCCACGAGAATACACTTTTGATGGCCCTGTATGGATTGACCAAGATGATGATGGCTCATATGTAGTTTCAAGCGGTATTACAAAAACCTCCTACGATGCTATTAGCAACCCGACCCGCACTCGGCCATTTGGTTATCGTATTGGATTACGCCAACCTTACAATAAACCACAATGGGCTTTGTATGGAATGCGTGCATACCGTGAATCTGCTATTGTTGGTTCAAATACATCTGTTGGTTATCCACACGGCCCACTTGTACAAGATGAAACTCAAACATGGACTTACGCTGGTGGTAATGGGTTAAGTAATGCTACATATCCAAACACCCAAATTGGTATCATGGAACGCCAAACAAACTTTAGCGGTATGCTTGGTATGGATAAACCCGAATGGCAAGTCCGATACAGCGATGGAATGCGTGTTGCTCGCCCATTCGGTTGTCCTGTTCGTACTTTACGCAATAAAAATACGGTACTACGAGATTGGTGGGGCGATAGTGAAGGTAAGAGTATCGCAAAGATTGACGAGGCTGTAGGATATTACTTGGTTGATTGGTGGGGTAATACTCGTGGTGAGGATGTGCGTCGTCACCCTGTTCGTGGATTCGGTATTCGCCCTGCGTGGGATGCGGCTGATGTATATGAATATCTCAACACACCATACGAGCGCATATACAACGGCGGTACACCAATTGTAAATATGAAAGGTTTAGTTGATGCATCGGGCAATCTAAGTGTGAGTGCTGGAATTACTGTACCACGCTTTGGTGGCCGCTCAAACAGCATCAATAACAACAATGCTAACATCTTGGTTGATGTATATTTCCCAACCAATGCTCATCGTGTAGGTGATGATGGTCATGGTCGTGGATTGCGCTATCCAACGGCTTTCAATGAAGATGTTCTTACCGCACTTGATGAGCCATATCATACAACAGGTGTTGTGCTATCACATCATACGGCTGAACCTGTATTGAACGATGGATATATCCGAGCAAGAAATGATGTATTACAGCCCGATGAAGTGCCTCGTGGTATTAGCGCACGCCTTAATATTGCTGAGAATGGATTGCTCAAGCCCGAAGCAGTTGTAAGTGACCGTGTTGAAACAGTTGTAGGAGATTCACCACACAAGGATGCAGTAAGTCGCAGTAGTCCTCGTATTGGTCTTGATACTGAAAACATAGAGGGTGTTGATGAAAACCTCATTGCAATTAACACAGAAGCGCACAGCCTACACACAGACAGAAATGTAGGACAGCGTGTAATTTTACAAGGCGGATATACAGCAGGTTCGCAAACACTTGGTAATTATGACCTCACCAGTTTGTCCTTTGCTGGACAACCTCAAGGTGGTGCAATGAAGTTATCCCATACTTCAAACTTCAATCCTCTTGGTGGTACATATCTTGCTGAAACTCGCAACTTTGTTTCACCATTAAATGATTATACATGGGGTGGCTTTGGAAGCGGTGTGATTACATCAAACCCATACGAAACAAATGTATTTGATGCATCAGCCCAACAAACTAACCTTACTGACAAGCGTATTACTTACATGATGCGACCAGTCCGTTTGTTGGACAAAAATCACATTGAGATTTTTAGGCCAAACAATGAACTTCATTCATCATCACCACAGTATGGTAGCAATTATTTCTCCGCTACTGGTGGTGGAAAATACGGTATGTACTTATATGAAGTAAGCAATGGGCGTGCAGGTGATGGATATTATATTCGTAGCACTAATCCCGATACTAATCCACCATACGCCCCGTTGTATGTCATGGATATTTCAACCAGTGATAGCGCACCCGAAAGTACAGGGCCAAAAATTATCGGTACAGAAACAACTACATTTGATTCATCATTATTAGACAATGAAGTTACTCGTGTAGTTATGAGTGAAAATACACTTGAACATTACAGGTCGGATGCACCAAGAAGGCGTACTCATCAAGAAGGTGAAAACAAACAAGAGCGCATGGATTTCAATGTACAGCCCCGCTTTTCGCAATCTCTCCATCCAAAAGGCCATAAAGGAGATGTAACCTACAATTCAAATGACCATAGTGGTGATGCCTCGTGAATCCAATGAATGACGCATGGATGCTTCTCAAAGAAAGTAAGCGTGACCCACGCCTTGCTCGTGCTGGCGTAAGCGGTTTTAACAAGCCCAAGCGCACCCCCAACCATCCTAAAAAGTCACATGTAGTTGTGGCTAAAGAAGGAAATCAAGTTAAAACAATTAGATTTGGACAACAGGGTGTAAGCGGTTCACCAAAGAAGCAAGGTGAATCATCATCATACCGTAAGCGACGAGAATCTTTCAAGGCTCGCCACGCCAAAAATATCAATCGTGGTAAAATGAGTGCCGCATATTGGGCTGATAAAGTAAAGTGGTGAGGTCATGTGCCATTCGTGAGTCAAGCCCAAAGGCGTTTCATGTATGCGAAACACCCAAAGTTGGCTCGTGAATTTGAGGAAAAGACCCCAAAGGACAAAAAATTACCCATGAAAAAAGCATGGG
>Ga0099851_1000013_pt1 | contig 60000 bp, 60 predicted proteins | sample CB_VirMetaG_6_FD_78176 | JGI IMG/M metagenome (GOLD analysis project Ga0099851, IMG submission 78176) | Freshwater to marine saline gradient viral communities from Chesapeake Bay - CB_1508_2 Viral MetaG | ecosystem: Environmental > Aquatic > Marine > Coastal | place: USA: Chesapeake Bay... | reverse complement strand
CTTTGTTTAAGTTGGAGTAGTTTTGATCTAATTTCATTGGAATTTAACTGAAGTTGTTTCCAAAAATTATAAAGAGGTTCATATAAATCATTAACCCAAATAGGAATATCTGGATACATTTTAGTAACATAGATTGCTACAGAACCTCCGCCAACAAATGGTTCTCTAAATTCATTATAATTGGAAATATCTGGAAGAAACTGGGATAATTTAGTTAGTGCCCTACTTTTTCCACCAGGATATCTAAGGGGAGTCTTTAGTGATTTCATAATCAGGTTTATTGTATTTTAAAAATTCTCTAAAAGTCATTTTCATTTCTTTTTGAGTCATTCCACAATGTTCAGCAGCTTCAGGTAAATTCATTTTAGAAGTAAACAAACCTCTATTTGCTTCTTCTACATTTTGAGGAGTTGTTTTCTTTTTCATTTGAAATTACACTCACACATAATTTCCGTTAAAGCAGCAAGAAGATTAATTTCTTGGTCTGCAACGAAAGCAGATTGATATTGATACTTTGATACGATTAGTACACAAGCAGCAATGCTGGGACCATCTAGGTGTTGGTATAGACCGTCATAAACCATCCTTAATAATGATCCAGAATCATTATCTAGGTGTGCTACTACCCATTTACGTACATCTGTAAAGTTTTTATTTTTAAGATGTTTGATAATGTCATCAATCTTTACATCAGAAAAAGTTGCAAGAATTGCTGAATCAATTTTTCCTGAAACAGAATACCTCTGACATTCGTTAAGTACTCTCCTCCAGTCAGGAAAATGCTTATTGATTAATTGAACAAGAACTTTATCGTCCGCTTCAACTTTTTCTTTATCCAAGATCTCTTTGAGCCTCTCAAAGAACTTTGCTGCGATCTTTGGTTTGTCTTTTGATCTGATGCCAAACTCGACAACTGCACATCTGCTGTGAAGAGGTTCAATGATTTTGTTTTTGTAATTGCAGGTGAAGATGAATCTGCAATTGTTATAAAATGCCTCAATATTTGCCCGTAGTAGGAGTTGTACATCGTTCCCCGTGTTATCTGCCTCGTCAATAATGATGACTTTGTGTTTAGAAGTTGCTTGAATTGATACGGTCGAAGCAAAGTTCTTTGCTTGGTTTCTAACCGTGTCCAAAAATCTACCTTCATCGGATCCATTGATGACATAATAATCTGCTCCTAGTTCATTACAAAGTGCTTTAGCTACAGTAGTTTTTCCAATTCCGGGAGGACCAGCAAGTAAAAGATTTGAGATTTCTCCCTTATCTACAAAATCTTGAAATGTCTTTTTAGTGCTTTCGGGAAGAATACAATCTTCAATTTTTTTGGGGGAATACTTTTCCACCCACAAAAAATCATTTCTCATAATAAATTAATCAAGTTTGAAGTAAATTTTTGACTTATCCAAATGTAGAATCTGATTCAAGAGCGATGTAATATTTCAAATCAAATTTAGAACTTTTAAATTCAGAAAGTAAGTCTGAAGAAATTACTACATCATAAGATCCAGGAACCATCTTAATATTCTCAATTTTGTAATTGAGTGTAAACTCTTCAGAGGTTTCACCAACCAAGATAGAGTACTCCGTAGAACTACTGTTCTTTTTATCACGAACTAAAAGTCTAATATTTCCATCTTCACCAGAAACTGTAAGATCAGGAAGTTGATAAACAGATGCTGCTTTCATAAGTTTAACAAGTTGTGAATGCTCAACTTGAAAGCAAACATCTTTTTTGTTTAAGCATATTTCTTTTTCTGGTGGAGCAATTATAATCTCAGGATCTGCAAAGTAATACTTAACCAAACGTTTACCTTCTTTAATGAGAAGGTAAGAATCGTTTTCAAAATTTAGATCAGGATCATCGTGAAGAGATAGTCCATTTAGGAATTGCTTAAGCTCATAAATTGCAAAGTCCCTTGGAAATTCTTCTTGAACTTCTGCCTCAGCAAAGATATTTTTCATAACAGAAATAGTTCTGATCCTATTTCCCTTTTTAATCAAGATTGATTCATTGATCGTAGAAAAATTTTCAAGAAGTTTAATTGTTTGTTCAGAAAGTTTCATAATTATCAGTAGGTTTTTTATGCAGACCAGAGAAATGGTAAAGAAGAATACAGTAATGAATTACCTTAAGGATGTCAAGTCTAGACTTTCCATTCTTCTTACCGAAGCGTGATAGATACTTAATTGCATTACTTCTACAAAATGGTTCAGCATCACCAATACTTTCAATCAAATCAAGAGTTTGAGTTTTAGAATCCTGATCAGAAGAGGTGTAGTGACCTTTATAAGTTTCTGTAATATAATCAGATATCTCTTTTAGAGTTTTATCCTCTTCATATTTCCAAAGTTTTTTATTACTAATAGTAAAAGGTTCCAAGTTTTCAGACATAATTTAATAGTTTACCTCAGGTAAATTATATATCTTTTACAGTAAATTGTCAATTAGAAGATAATACACTGAATCCTTTTTGCTTTTCAAACTTTAATGTATTTTCAAATTTTTCCTCAAGTTCTTCTCTTTTGTGAGATATTACAAAAACATTTGAGTTTTTAACTACATAACGAATAATCTTTGTAAAATTATCAGTTCCAAATTCATCCAATGAACTATCAAAAATTTCATCAAGTATTAGTAAATTTGTATTTGTAGAATTTTTTACTTTTGCAATTTCTCTCCAAGTGAATAGAATAGATAAATCAATTCTCATCTTTTCACCTTCACTGAAGGAAGAATATGAAAAGTCTTCATAGATAGGATTCAAAGCTTTTTCATTAAATTCATCATCCAATGAAAAATTAATTGAAAATTCTAGAAGGTCTAGATACTTATTAAGGTTATAGTTAATTAAGGGTAAATACTTGTCTATAATTTTAGTTTTAGCACCATCATCTTTCAATAGTGAGATAATAAACTCATAACTAGATAGCTCATCTTTGTTAGAAGTTATTTCATTAAAACAATCTTCATATTCATTTTTGAAAGATTGTATTCTTTCTAACTCAATATCTCTCTCTTCATTGTTTTCGACAACATTTTGAATTTCCGATTGTAGTGAAAGGATTTGTTTTTGATACTCAGAAATAGTAGTATTTTTTCTAGATATTTCATTGTTTAAAGAAATGATCTCATTTGATAACGAATTAAAATTTTCTTCTCTGTTCTCTTCAGTTTTAATGGCTAATTCTAAATCTTTGAAACCTTTTTGAAGTTCTCTAGCACTGCTTTGAGTTTCTTCAATTTTATTTAACCTAAATTCTTCATCTATATTTTGTTTACAGGTAGGGCAAACCGTATTATCATTAAAAAATTTATGATCATTAACTATAGATGATATTTTTTGTTGTATCTTACCCTTAAGAGACTCAAACTTTTTTAACTTTGAAGATGAATCAGAATATTTTGAAATTTCACTGTTAAGATCTTCAACTTTTATAATTAATTTACGTATCAATTCTCTTATATTATTTGTTTCATTTTCTAAATCTTTAATTTTATTTTTCTTATCTTCTAAAAAATTACTCTCTGCTTTATCAAGTTTTTCTATTAGTTTATTTTGTGTTTCTATTTTATATTCTATATTTTGTTTTTTATATGAAAGTTGTTTAATCTTATCTTTAATTTCCCTCAAGTATAATTTTGCAGTTTCATTCATTGAAGAGAATATTTTAATGTCTAATATATCCTCAACAACCTCTCTACGATTCTGAAGTGATAACTGCATAAAAGGAACAAAATTTGATGATCCAAGAATTACAATTTGTGTGAATGACTTATAATTTAACTTCAGTATATTTTGCTCTAGAATTTTTTGCTGGTCTAGAGAAGATGCTAAACTATCAAATATTTTTTCGTTTTTATATATTTCAAAAATGTTTGGTTTAATTCCACGAACTACTTTATATTCTTCGCTTCCTATAGTGAAAGTAATTTCAACTCTACAATCTTTTTCATTTACTGTATTGATTAATTGAGATTTATTAATCTTCCTAAATGGTTTATTGAACAATACAAACGTCAATGCATCAAGCATTGTACTCTTACCTGCTCCGTTTTGACCAACTACTAATGTTGATCTGTTTTTAGTAAAATTTATATCTGTCCAATAATTTCCAGAACTTAAGAAATTTTTATACCTTAGCTTTTGAAATATAATCATAATTTGGTGGAATAACTAAGTCATTAGTAGTAATTATAGCATACTGATAATTGAAATGTTCACAGGTTAAAATTGCAACTTCAGGATCAACTTCCGTTACCTCTATGCCAATATATCCAAGTTCTTCTAACATCATCAAGTATCTTAAAGCATCATCTTCTTCAACAAACATTAAAAGAACTTTTTCATTATCTTCATTGGCAACAGAAAATACACCTTCTAAACTATTCCCATTTACAGTAAGTATAAACATTGTTATATCTGAAATGACTCTTGATAAATTGTACTTATAAGATTTTTAATCTTTTTCTTATTTAACTGTATTTCAGATTCGTCTACATACTTTTTTAGTAGAGATAAAGTATCTTCTGTAGTTAAGAATTCTTCTGCATCAAAATCTTCTTTTACTTCTATATTTTCAATTACTTTCAACTCATAAGGATTTTCTTTACGTAGTTCATCAAAAAACTTTTCATACTTGTTTCTATCTATTCTATTTTTTACTACTAACTTTACTATACAATTTTTATATCTACTAAGATCCTTTGGAAGTTTTTCTTCATCATAATATATTATCTTAAATATTTCATATGGATTATCAATATATTCTACATCTAAAGTTTCAGTATCAAATATAATAAATCCTCTATCATCCTTATAATCATTCCAGAACATCTGGTAAGGATTTCCAATGTAAAAAACTTTACCATCATCACTTCTCGTATGATAGTGTCCGGATAATACCTTTTCAAATTTTCTAAAGTGCTTATCAAATTTAGTTTCTTCTTGAACATAATCTTTCAAAACTTTAAATCCACCAAGTTCAAGATGACCCATAGCAACTTTACAAGGTGTAGATTCAATTATATCTACAGTTTCCTGCTCTTGATCTGTAGATATCCAGGGAATAAAGAGAGTTTTTAGATCTCCTAAAACAACTTCTTCAGGTTTTGAATATATCTTAATATTAGAATAATCTTTAAGTAAAAGATATGGACTGTTTAAATTATTAGTATTCTTGTAAAATATATCGTGATTTCCAACTATAGCGTGAACATTATATTTTTTAAGTGGATCAAAAATAACTCTTCTAGCCCATTCAATACTCCAGTAATCAGTAGACTTTCTATTATCAAAAATATCTCCAAGATGAATTACAGTATTAATATTTTTTACTTCAAGAGTTGGAAAAAAAATATTTTTATAAAACATCTCAAAATAATCGTGAAAGACTTTATTACCTTTCTTAAAATTATAGTGAGTATCAGTTAATATTGCTACTTTCATCAATAAAATTTATAGTTAACGCTATCTTTAATTCCATTCATATCTCCATAACTGTATCCAACATCAGATGAGTCTGCGGTAAATACTTCGTCAAATCCAGATCTATGAATAATTTTTGATTTAATCTCAAGTTGCCTTTTTTCTTTAGATATTCTTCTTAAAAATGCATAGTAAATGACTTGAGTGAAATATGCAAATGGGTTTGGTCTAGAAACATCAAAGTTATCAATGTACTGAACACAATTTTCAATACCATCACTTATCATATCTTCCTTAAAAATATAGTTAACAAAGTTTGGTTTATATGACAAATGTGTTGCAATTTTTAAGAAACAATCTCCAATATAATTAGGTATTTTTGGTTTTGGTTTACCAGAATCTTTAGCAAGATCTACTTGTTTTCTATAATCAATCAAAGCTTGTAGAAAGTCTTTATTGCTTACATAATGTTCTGATCTTTTCTTTACCATTGTATTACTCACTATTTAAATTATTTTTATACTATTTAATAGATAAATTATACCATAATTATTATGAATTAACAATATCTTGACATACCTAAAGAATATGAATATAATAACTCTGTCAGGGTTGAAAGATTACTAGTATATTAATTAGCTATTAGATTTATAAATCTTTTCTAAGGATATTCTTGCTTCATCTATTTTGCATAGTAGTCCAATGTTATTGTTAACTGGAACTTGAGAACTATTTCTTAAGAACTTTTTGTAAGTACTAATTATATGAGGATCCTTTACTTCAGTCATAGTCATTATATTCTCTATACGAAGTACAAACAATTCATCGTCTGTAATTCTTAACCAAGGACTAACTTTATATCCCATAAAGTAATTTGTTTTTGAGTATATGGGAGAAATTACAACAGGATTATCTAAAAGTAAAAATGTTTCATCCTCTTCATTAGAAACACAAACCGTAGAAAATATTTCTTCACCAGAAACTAATTTTATTGTAGAATAAAAACTTTCTTCCATATTACTTATTTAAGTTTACATTAATAATGTCATAATCAAAGTTTTCTTCATTATATATTTTAATTCTTTCAACTAGATGATTTAAAGTATAATTTTTCATACCTTTGTATGAAATATCATCTGCAATATCGTATAGTACAGCTGAAATCTTTCCGTTTCCTTTTCTTAGAACTCTTCCTATAGATTGAAGATTTCTAATTCTTGATTTTGAAGGAGAAGCAAATATAACGTTATGAAGTTTTTTAATATTAATACCAGTAGAGAAAGTTCCATATGAAGCAACGATTATTGCATCATTTTCTTTCTCGGTAATCTCTCTAACCCTTTCTCTATCTTCGGTATCAACTCCACCGTGAATGAAGAATATTTTTCTCTTTTTATCTGCCTTACTATTTATTAGATCAAAAAGAGGTTTACCGTGAGATTCTACTCTGTTAAAAAGAACAAGGGTATTTCCTTTCAGGTCTAAAGTTAAATTACGTATAAATTTATTTCTTTTTTCGTGAGTGATTAAGTATTGAACTTCAGATTCATAGTCTTCAATTTTCTTTGCTTCGTGACCCAACAAAATTACATTAATTTTTAATTTGGAAAGATATCCTTGCTTAATTAATTCATCTGTCTTAACAAGTTTGTATGATGGTCCAAATAAACCTTCTAGAACTAACTTGTGAGTTTGAGTTCCATCTAAAGTACCTGTAAATCCATATCTATATTTTGCATCAAAAAGTTTTGTCATAATACTGATTAAAGATTTAGACTTAAACTGATGTGCTTCATCTCCAATTACAACTTGAAAATTATCAAAGAATTTTTTATCTAATTTATAGATAGATTGCCAAGTTGATATGGTAACTCTTTTATTAGATGTCCTATCATTACCTCCATAGACCCTGTGGCAGTGTTTTTCTGCATCCCAACCATAGTCTTCAAAGTCCTTATACATCTGCTCTACAAGCGATGTAGTGGGCACTATAAGGAGTGTATTTTTACCTTGTTCTGTAAAGTATCTTACTATCGAATAAATCATAAGAGATTTACCGGAAGCAGTTGGTGATATTGTAAGTTTTCTATTATACTTTAGAGCTTCATATACTCCTTTTACTTGATAATCTCTTGGTTCGTGGGAGCATATACTATTCATATAATCTTTAACCCCCTCTAGAGAAATCATCTCATTAGTTTCCCCAGGTAATCCATAGAACTTATTATTTTGAAATTCAAATTTATAACTATGATTATTGCAAAATTGAATAATTTTATCTAACAGTCCAATATAAATTTCTCCATTTTGAATATTGAATAGTCTTATCTTTCCGTCCCAATGCTTACTTCTATATTGTGGCATAAATTTTGCACCGGGAACATCAAAAGTAAATTGATCTGACAATTCATATTTGATATGAGGTTCACAATCTATTTTCAAATAAACTTCATTCTTTTTTGAAATAATTAAATCCGACATACTACATTCCTGACTGAAATCTTAAGAAATCTATTGAGTTCTTAATTTGATAAGTTCTGTTTGATATTGTTTTTATAATTTCTTCTAAAAATTTTAATATTGTATCGTAATATTCTATTTTCATTAAAAGTTCAGAAAGATGTTTATCGGCATCTAAATGCCTCTGTAATGCTTCTTTATCTCTGACTTTGTATGGAAATGGATCTTTTTCATAAACCTCAGGATCTGCTTTACCGTTGTAATAATTATATCTTTCTAATTTTTTAATTTTATATTGACTTTCTGCTCTTTTTCTTAATAATGAATTGTTATTGTATATTTCATAATATTTTGAATGTAGGGATGAAACTTTTAGTGATTCATTGTGAAGATCATCTATATTAATTTTAGAATCTTCTCTCCACATAGATTGTATTTCGTCAAGATTCATAATTATAATTAAGTATTAGGTATTGAAAGTTTTTATTTCGTAGTAAGTGTATTTAAAGTTTACCTGTGCTGTAAAATAGTTTATCGTTTCAGCAGTAGAATCAAACTCTAATGAAGTTAAAGTTGTCGGAAATAACTCATAGAAAATAACTCTTGCAGTTTCTGTAAAATTACTATTAAGAATACTTAGAGATCCATCAGAAGTTTCGTAGAATAAGTAATTTGAAATCGATTTATCTTGAGTAGTTTTATCGTAATTAAATGACTCTTCTTTAAAATCTTTATACTGCTCTAAACTAAATGGATAACCTAATCCAGTCATCCAATTATGAATTTCCAAATAATTTTCTAGATTTTCATCGACTAGAAATCTTATATTCAAATCTCCATACGTCATCTTATCTCCAGGGAGATCAATATTTTTACCGTATCTAGTTTGTAAAGAAGAACCTAGAGTAATCGCAGGAATATTTGCAAAGTTAGAATAAAAGTCTACTTTAGGTGCTTTATTTAATATAAATTTAAAACCAACTGGAGAAAGAAAATTTCTATTCGTAGGTTGATTATCCCAAGGATTCTTTGCCATCAATCTCCTTTTTCAACTATTTATTAGCATAAAAAAAGAGGGGCAAATGCCCCTCTGTAAAGTGTGAAACCGAAATCACATAAGATTTCTGATTTGAGTTCTTCTGTAGTAGCGGTTTCTGTTTTGTCTGATTCCACCTAGGTCTGCATTTGTTCCATTGGCAAATGGATTCGAAATCATACCGTAGCGGGTCTTAAATCCAATCTTGGGCTGGAAGGTGTCCTGACCAACAGCACGAACCATCTGAAGTGGAACGTATGGGCAGTAGAAGAGTCCAGCGTCATAAGGATTGGTTCCCTTATAACCAACAACGTAGTACTGATTAGCAGATACGTTAGCAGAATATGGATCGATATATACTCTGAACTTACCGTTGATAGTACCAGCAAAGGTGTTGCCAGTGTCGTCAACGTTGAGGTTAGCGTTGAGTGCAGGAGTGTAGTCAAGGATTCCTGCCATTGCTAGTGCAGAAGCAACGTCAGCGGAGCAAAGGATAATGTTACCCTTTCCTCTACGAGTTCTTTGTGCAATCGCGTTAGCATCACGCTCTACCTGGAATAGAAGTCCCTTGAACTTCTCAACAGACCAACGACCGTTGGAGTCAACATCAAGGTCGAATACACCGTTGGTTGCAACGTTAGTCTGAGCGCCTGGTTCAGCGATCTTATAGATGGTACGGATGACTTCACGGTTGATTTCAGCAAGAATCTCAGTAGAGAGAATATTTGCTAATTCAGCTTCTGCATCTAGACCGTGAATTGCCTTAAGATCCTGAGCAAGTTCCAAGGTGTACTCAGCCTTGAGTGCTCTTGACTTAGCGGTGACGGCAAGCTTCTCGATAGAGAATGCCATCTGGTTGAACTGATCACCATCTTCCGAACCAAGACTCTCAGAGTCAAAGGTGCTCATACCCTGACCGACTCTGTACTCTCTTCCAGTAGCACCAGCGTTGTTAAGATCAGCAGGATTTGTTCCACTACCAGTAGAAGAATTGCTAGCAAATCCAGTGGTTCCGAAACCTACATTTGCACCGTCATCAGTAGCAGCAGTGTAGTTACCTGTAGTGGTGTTGAATCCGTCATCCTGACCAGAGTATGCGGTATCAACTTCGTCGAATAGTGCCTCGTTACCTTGCTGATCTACGTACTTAGCTCTCATTGCGAAGATGAGTCCTGTAGGACCATTCATTGGCTGAACGCCAGCGAGATCATAAGCAACAAGATTAGGCATTGAACGTCTAATCAATGAGATTAGAACGGGGTCAAAACCAGCAACAGGACCTGCTGAAGGTGCATCAGCACTAAAACCAGCAGCACCACCAGCTCCAGGAATACTTGCGTATGAACCTGCTGGAGTCTCAGATAAAAATCCTCTTTCCTCTGCGAGGAATCTTTCTTGGTTTTCTAACAGAACAGCGGTAACAGCCTTACGGTAAGGATCGGTGATTACACCAGCTCCTTCTGCTTCTAGTAAAGGCTTCCACTTGTTCTGCAATTGTTCTGAAAGGAACATTTGCTTTTCTCCTTTGTCTTTTAAAAAGTGTTTTTAATCTAAAAATATTTATTATATAAGAGTTTTCACTTAGAGAACTTAGTAACTGCTTTTAGATAAGAATCCATCCTAGGACTTAAGTCTTCGGATACACCTTCGGTTAAAACCTCTTCCGAAGAAGAAAAAGATGCAGTTCTAGTAAAATACGACTCTTTAAGAGTTTCTAATTTCTCACGATAGTCTTCTTCACTTTCAAACTCAACACTTTCTGCAAGACTAGAAAGCTTTTCTTTCTGAGTTAATGCTAACCCTTCAGAAACATCATTTAAGATAGTGTCGCTTACAGCCTCGCTAAGTCTTCTATTTAATTGAACATTTCTATCGATCTGTTCGTTGAGTTTTGACTCCATTTCATCTAGTCTTCCGACCATTCCTTCTAATACATCATACTTATCTTCAGGGATTTCTACATAATGTTCTTCAAAAAGGGTTTTTAAACCACCCATAAATGATTCTGAAAGTTGACCTTTCAGACCAGTTTCAATCTGAAGAGAGTTTTCTTCGATCCACTCTCCAGATACATATTCTAGATATGAGTCAACTCTTTCGGTCAACTCTTCTTTGATCGTTTCGATCTCTTCAGACATACTGTGATAGTATCTTTGCTGAAGAGACTCTTTGATATCATTAACTTTAGTTCTTACAGCAGATTCAAAAATAAGAGATGCCTTACTTTTAAAATCTTCTGAAAGATCTTCATCACCAATTAAAGCTTTTACATCTTCGCTGAAATCGAGTTCATAATCTTCCTCAACTTCTTCTACTTCTTCCTCTACTTCTTCACCTTCTTCTTCACCTTCCTCATCAGCTTCTTCTTTCATTTTCATCATCTTCTTCATCTTCATTTTCTTATCTTCTTTTTCATCTTCTTTCTCATCACCGCAATCTTCTTCACCTTCTTCGTGAGCCTTTTCTACTAACTCTTCTTCGTACTCAGACTCTTCGGCACTCATACCTTTCATACCTTTCATACCTTCAGCACTTTTTGCGCCTTTGGTTACTACATTAGAAACCTGTTTAAGAGTTTTACCAGGAGTCTTTAGTTTATTTGAGTCATCTGTAGAACGAGAGTTAAAAGGAGTAGGTCCTCCAAGATCTTCCCAACTACCAGTCTGACCTGGGGGCATACCCGTGGTCAACTTGGGCATTGCATCTGCAGGACGTGCGCTTTTGTTTACTGCCGTTACAGATTTTTTAGTAGATACTTCCATTTCTTGTAAGTCGTTACCAATACTCATTTTTTATACTCCGAATAAAAATCTTTAATTTATTCTATATTTATTTATAAATTAAAGATTTGAAAGAAAATTATTTAACAATTTAAGTTTTCTTCTTTCAGTTAATGATTTCTTTCTTGAAAGATCTTCAATACTTTTTTTAGTATTTGCAGCATTCATTTCTCTCAAAATATCTCCATCCCAAACCCACTCTTTACCTTCCATAATTCCTTGAACAAATGCATCTGGTGCAGATGGATCTGCAACAATGTCTGCAGCTGTAGATAACATAAAGTCATCTGCTACATATTTGATACCATTTCTTTCAACTAAAGATCCAACTCCTCTAGTAGAAACACCAAGAGTTACTCCAGATTCAATAAGAGATTTAGCAATGTTACCCATAGGGGTATCAAGAATCTTTGCTTTTCCAATAAAATTTTTACCTTCACACTTCAAGGAAGTGATCATATGGGAAACACGATCCAAATTTACAGTTGGACCATTTGGATGACCCAGTTCTCCTAAGGCACGACCTTTCTGGATGAAATTTTCATCATAACGTCTGACTTCTCTTTCTAAAATAGGAAATGGATAATTTCTTCCATTTCTATTAGTAACTTCTGCCTGAAGAAATGGACCAGTAATATATAATGTTTGTTTTCCATTTGATTCTTCAGTAATAATTTTTACTGATTCGATTTCTTCTGTTATTAGTTTCATTTTTTTAGGACGTAACTTGTACTTCTGATATGTATAAGAAACCAGCACCAGAACCTAATGCTGAAACTTTTACACTTCTTGATAGGTTTGCTTCAGCAACAGTTACTCCTTCTATTGAAGAACTGTTGAAATCAATAGTTAAACTAGTAACTCCAGTACGAGGATTTTCAGACACAGCAGTTATTAAATTATATGAAGTATTAATTCCTGAAGGTGATGCACCTGAAATAGATACATATTCACCAACAAGAAAAGGATTTGGAGCGTTCTGAGCGAATGTTACAGTTGTAGTTGTTCCAGTAGTAATACCAGAAATTTTTTGACGAGCAACTCTCTCCTTTAAAACTTCAGCTTCTCCTGCAGCAAGGTAAAAATCATTATTTGTTGCTGATGGAGAATCTCCAAGTGAAACATTACAATTAACGTCAGAAATTAATCTTACTTGACCACTCTTCAAATTAATTGGAACACTTGTAGATACTCCAGTAGAAACTGCTAGTCTGTTTGAATTTTGTACTACTTTAAATGATGACATCAATCTTCCTCTGAACTTTCTGAATTATCTGCTTTAAACATACTAAGTGCAACTTGTGGTCTTAAATTATCAATTTTTTCAACGGACTTTGCATATAATAATTCTTTAATTTTATCGCTCACTTCTTCAGGAGAACTACCATCTAGAATAATGTCCATAAGATCATTATTATCTTCCATTAAAATACCTCAATTTTTATGAAACTATTTATATTTCCGCAGCTTTGGAATCTACAGATGTTGCGTTGTCTGCACCAGAAATATCTGGTTCAGTTGGAACTTGACCCATCATTTGCTGAGGATCAATCATTGGATTTCCTTGAGCATCAACTGGAGGCATTAATTTTGGATCTGGATATAAATCATTTTCTATTTCTTTATCAATCATCTTCTTCTGGTCAAGTATTTCTTGATCAGTTTGTCTTAAAATTTTTCTCTTAACGTAATCTTGAGAATAATAAGTTCCAACATAGGGTTGTACTGCCATAAGCAAATTAATTCTTTCAGTCATTAATTCAGAATCTTTCAACTCTGCAAAATGATTGTCATATAAGTAATCATATTGAATATGATCACTCATTTGATCCCAGTCTTCAGGAGTAACTACATTCTTAAGAATTAATTGAGTCTTAAGCATATCGTGAAAAAGGTTACTAAACCTTTTTCTCAATCTTCCGACATACTTAGTAAACATTAATTCATCTCTAAGAATTTCCGAAGATCTTCCTAGATTAAATCCAGTATCAGAAGCAGTTCTAGATTCAGGAATATTCAATGATCTGAACAACTTCTTCTGAAAATACTGAACGTCAGTTAGTTCTCCTAGATTCTGTCCTCCTGGTAGAGTAGAAATTTCTGTTCCTCTTCCACCTTCTCTCCTTGGAAGCCAGAAATCTTCCATCATACTCATAAATTTTTTATCATCTCTAACTTCTCCAGTATTTGCATCATAAACTAATTTATTACGATACCTATTCATAACTTCACGAAGATATTGCTCTGCTTTTATCTTTGGAAGATTTCCAACATCAATGTAAAATATTCTCCTTTCTGGAGCTCTAGATAAACGATAAATTACAAGTGCATCTTCAATCATTCTTAATTGATTGAGTGATTTTATTGCCTTGTGTAAGTATGAAAGTGTTAAATGCTTATTTCTATCAATAAGTCCAGAAGTAATATGAGTAATAGCGTCTTTCGCTATTTTAATTCCAACATTAGTTCCTCCACCGTATTTTTGAGTATTGGAAGTTGGAGTATATATGAAAAATTCATTGATTTCTGGATCCTTAACATTAGTTGAATCTTTTGGATCCTTAATATAAGTGCCACCTATTTTATCTTTATCTTTATTTTCCACCCTCATAAATTTAATTTTTAGAGGATCTATGTAACGAATATCTTGAATTCCTGCTGATGGATTCTGAACATCTATAACCTTATGGTAAAATAATCTACCATCAACATACCAGTTTTTAAAGATTTCGTGTGATTTTTTATCAAAACTCATCAAATCTTTAATATGCTTAAATTCTTCACGTATAATATTTTTTAAACCTTCACTAGCATTTAAATTACTAAGTTCAATTTCTACAGGACTATCATTTAAGTCACTAACAATAGCTTCATTTACAACATTCTCAATTGCATTATCACACTCTGGATGAAGTGACATTTCACGATACTTTCTAATTAGTTCGTATTCATTTCTAAATACTCCCTCAATATCTACATATTGACCATAAAATCCACTAGTCAAATAATAATCTGCCCCGTCCTCGTTATTTTCGGGGACGGGGGATATAGCGCCTTTCGGCTTATTATCTTCATTATCAATAGAAAATCCAAATAACTTTGCCATCGTGTAATTTTAAACTTTCTAATATTTAGATGACTTGAGAACCTGAACTATTATTCTTATCAGCAGCTTCCCACCACTGAACTTGAAGATCTACAGTAAATTCTTCAATTTCATTTTCATTGTTGTAAGAAAGATCAATCTGAGAAATATTAGTTGGGAATACACTATGAACAATGTATTTTCTTAAAACATCAATATCACCACCTTGAGTTCCAGGAGTATTTAATGAAGTTCCTGGACCCTTAGATAATTGAGTTACATTCATATCTACCATATACTCCTCAGGCTCAATTTCACCACTTCCATCAGAAACTTTTACAATGTAATTCATCCATCTTTCAAAGATATTTCTCCACTTGAAGTCAGTATCGTTGATAACTGTAATGGTCCAGATATCAAATGTTCTGTCTCCAGCGATTTTTAAAGTTCTTCCTCTAAAAGGAACTGGAATTTCAGTAATAGTGGATGCAGGAAGACCAGCAGATTTGATCATCATATAATCATCTTGTTCAATCTCATCCCCAGTTGGGGGTAAAGTAAATGTTCCAGATGGACTGCTACCAAAACTTACTTCAAATAGATTACTACGAGCTCCTCCACCTTTTAGCTGCTTTTTGAACTTTTCAATAGTTCTATCTTGAAACTGTGGCATTGGTTTTTCTCCTAATTAAATTAAACTGTACCTGCGACGGTCTGGAATGAAACTCCAGTTCTCGTAGCAACAAATGTAAGTCCAATAAAGTTGATTGAACGAGCTGGTTTTACGTAGATGTCTGCTATAAATTCATTACGATCAATAACCGCTGGAGTATTATTACTTTCATCGCAAATTAAGAGGAAATCAGTAATTCCTCTCTTTGCTTGAACATCTCTTAGATATGGATCTACGATATTTATGAAGTTAGCTCTAGTTGAACTGTCATTAAACTCAAATAATTGAGCATCAGCAGCAGATCTAATTGCTTGTTCTATTGTAATAAACAATCTACGAACATTTATTCTGTCAAATGCTGAACTGAATGAAAGTGCAGTCTTATCACCGAATAAAATTGTTCCTGAACCTGGAGAAGTTATAACTGGATTAATTCTATTTGAATAAAGACTATCTCTATCAGATTGATTAGGGTTATATGCTAGTTTTATTACATTATTTAAAGTACCTCTAACCTTTCCTGCTGGTGAGAACCAAGGGAACTGATCAATGTCAGTTCTTACGCAAAGTCCAGCAATATCACCAGAACAAGGCATATATACAAACTCATTATTGAATCTATCAAATACATATTGATATCCAGAGTCAAATATTGCATAAGATGAAGAAATCAATGGTGTAAAGAATTCTAGGATTTTCTCTAATTTTTGAGCTTGTGTTGTTGGAGTAACTACACTAGATCTGTTTGGAGAAATAAATGCCACACAATCTTTTCTATTTTGGGCAATATTAATTATATAATTTGCTTTTCTCTGTTCATCCTCAGTAGTTCCAGATGCTCCACCTTGAAGTAAGAAGTTTAATTCTACTTCATTTTCATTTGACAATTCATTATAAGCACTCTCAATGTCAGCAACTCCTACTGAGAAACCTCCTACGTTATTAGTTCCGGAGTAATCTTTACCACCAGTAAGAGTGAATGATTTGTTTCCAATTGAGTTGAAGAATACTCCGGAAGCTTCTTGTCCCCATAATCCTAATGAAGTTGAAATTGGAGTGTTTCCACTTGAGAAGTTAGAAGCAACAGGATTTACTTTCCAGAAAGTATCAGTTGCACCTAATACACTTCCAGCGTAAATGTACTCTGAATTTAATTCAAGATATTCCTTATAATAAATTTTTTGAGATGGGGAAATTCTTGCATCTGTTGCTTTTGAAAGATTTAGGAATGTTTCTAATCTTTCTTGTGTTACATTATTATTGTTATTTGATCCCTTCAAATTATCAACTACAACTAAGTGGAAAGAATCATTTCCACCATTTCTAGATGAAACATAATCATTAGTTCTTGGTTTTGGTGCTACATCTCTCCACAAAATATTTGTAGAATCACCATCTGCAGTACTCAGTAAAGATTGTGTATTGTACCAATCTTCAATAGTATTTGGAGTTAATACTCCAGTGTTTGAAACTGTATCTACTTTAAGTATTTCACCATATACAGCAGCATTACTTTCATCTTGAAGAATTAAATAATCATTTGCTGTGACATCTCCAATAGTATTCAATTTTAAAGTAGTATCAGTTGAAGAAACTTCTTCAGTAATCTCTACAGCACTAGCTTGTAATTCAAAAATTGTTACAGTATCTCCATCCAAATGCTCTGTTTGAGTTGTTCCATAACCATTGAAACTAACACCTCCACTATCTCTTACTGATAAGTTGTTACCAAGAACATTATTAACTCTAAAAAGTTCTGTTCCTATTAAAATAACATTATTTACAGAAATTCCAGAACTGCTTGCTACAATAGCCTCTGAATCAGATACAGTAAAAGTATCTCCTCCAGCTAGTTGTAATGTAGTAGTTCCAATTTCATTTAATAAAGTGAAACTTCTTCCTGCTCCAATTGTTGATGCAGATTCTGTTCCTAAACCTGCTCTAGATACAGAAACTGAAGTTGTTCCTGCTCCTAAAGATCCATTTATATAAAAATCAGATCCTGTTTTGAATGAATATTTACCTCTTTCAGTATATTCTTGTGAAGTTGTTACTGCAGTACCAGTTGAAGTATTGACCTTTCCTACAACCTTAACATAAAACTCGGAACTTCCTACTCCAGTTACAATTCCTCTTAAAGATTCATCAGAAGAAACTGTTTGAGTAATTGCAGCTCCAACAGTAATTAACGAAGTGCTTAATCCAGAAAAAGTTTGATCTGCAAGATTGTCAATTACACAAACTCTTACTGATTCTGACCAGGATCCTGGAGTTTTTGCCGCCCAGTAGTATCCAGTAGAACCTTCTTGATAATTTTCAAAATTTTTAATTTTAAGGGTTGATGATGAAGCTTCGCCAACTCCAGCATTTGAGTTTTTAAGATTAGAAGAATCTGCTCTTACTACTTTTAAACTTCCCCCATAAGATAAAAAGTTTGCTGCTGAATACCAATACTCATAATGAAAATCATTTTTACTTGGTCTTCCAAACGTTTCAAACAACTGATTTTCATTACGAATCTCAGTTACTTCCTCTACGGGACCTTTTTCAAATGGTGCTGCAATTCCCGCAGATAAACTAGAAGTAGCATTTACTGATCCTCTAGTTAAATCTACTTCCCTAATATTAATCCCTGGAGATGCTAAGCGTAAAGCCATTTTAACTCCTCTAAATGCTTCATTTTTGTCTAAAAGTATTTATAATTTTTGCCATTTATCTATACTCCCACATATATGATCTATCTCCGTATTCATCTAGTTGCCAAACATCACCTTCTTTATCTACTATTGATGTAGATTCTCTTCCGTCTATAATAAATCCAAATGGGGACATATCTTGCTCAATTTGATTTTTTTGCTCTTCATATAATCTCTTTCTTACATCTTGTTCAGTTAGTTCTTTAAAATAATCTTGAGCAACCAACCAAGCATAAATTACAAGGCACATTGCTAAGTCATCATTACATCCTTCTTCAGCTTCAAAAGAGTTTGATTTTTGAATGAATGTAGTTAGTTCTGAAATAATTTCATAATCATTGAATATAAGTTTATCTTCTTCTATTATTGTTTTTAAATTTAAGCAACCTACCTTTTTAACAACTTTAGACATTTTAACTCCAAGTTGAGTCTTCTTACCGGAAAATCCCTGACCAACTAATTGACCAGCTCTTCCACGCATTGAGCACATAAGAAGATTCTCATACTCTAAATCATATTGTAAAATGCTTGCTACCTGATCTCCAACATCATTAACCTCACACAATATAAATGCATTATTAAATGACTTCGCAACCTGATGTATAACTGATGGATATATCATTGGTTTTATTTCATTATTTCTATATTTTGCAACTACCTTATGAGGAAAAGTCGATATGTCAAAAACTACAAATGCTGAATAGTCAATTTCAACTCCTCTTGCTACATCGACAGTAATTAAGTAATCATTACCAGATATTGGATTTTCGTATATATCTAAACCTGCATTTCTATTAATTGGATCATCATATACCATACTCCTTAACTTACTAGGAGCAATAAGAGTATCTACTGAACCTAAGAACTCACATTCAAACTCAACTCTGAATTGTTGTTCAGAAGTGTTTGCAATTGTATCTTCTCTCCATTTATCGTCTCTTCCAGGAACTTCAGTCCAATGAACCTCAGTTGCCACATACTTATTTTTTCCTCTTTCAGCGTCGTGCCAATAACGATAAAAATGGTTCATACCGTGGGGGGTAGAAACCATAATTACTTTAGTTGATTTACCAGAAGAAATTGTAGGATATACAGATGCAAAAAACTGATCTGCAAGATGATTTGGGATGAATGCAAATTCGTCCAAAAATATTATATTATAAGATCCACCACGAACAGCAGATGCTGATGTTGATGCTGCTACAATCTTAGATCCATTCTCAATTTCTAAAGATCCCCTGTTCCAGGCAAGAACTCCCTGTTGCAACCACTTCGGTAAATTTTCATAAGCAGTTTGTAATCTACCTAAAAGATCTCTTGCTGTAGATGCTTTGTTAGCAAGAATTGCAATATTTGAATTATCATTGAAAAGTGCATAATGTAAAAGATATGAAACTACAGTGGTACTTTTACCACTCTGTCTTGGCATTTTACATATATTAAATCTATGCTTATGAAAGTTATCAATTAACTTTGTTTGAAAATCATACATTTCAAAGGGAATCAATCCCCTATCTACGTTTACAATTTTAATATATTCTTTTGCGAAATAAACTGGATCCTCTTTACATTTAATGAATTCAATAATTTGATCTTCACTAAATTCAATTGGAGTATTAGCTTTTTTTAATAAAGGATTACCTAGGTATATATTATCTGGCATATTAAAATCAAGTATCGTTATTTTGAACTAATAGAATACAAAAAGTTGCAGCACACTTCATGTTATTAGTGGGAGATAATGCCCTTACTTCAATATCTGCTTTCTCTTGAATTTTGATTGGAAATTTATATTCTCTCTCAACACTATTTACATTGGTATGAATCGTGTCCTGTGCTCTCCATGCACCATCATTTGGATTATGAAGTCTTTTCATTAAGTAAACATCACCATCCGCTTTCGCAGTTGATACGTCAAATTGATAGATATATCCAGTGTATCCAGCAGGGACTGTATATAATGCCATAAAGGTCTGTCCAAGTCCACTTGAACTTGGAGAACCTACAGTACGAATTTGTGCAAGATTTGTTGCACCTTGATTTATACTAATAGTTCCTTCATTACTTCCAGTTGAACCAGAAGATGCAACAAATGCACGAAATACTCTATAGAATTCTACAGTTCCTGCAGAACCACCAACAGTTAAAGTTTCTGAAACTTGATTAAAATCGGAGTCAAGACCTTCAACAGTCACAGTTCTTGCACCAGTTCCAGATTCTGAATCATCACTATCTGTACTTGTAACTGTTAAAACTCCTGCAGAAGTTAGGTATGTATAAAGACCACCACCATCCCAGATGGTCTCTAATGAACCATCAATGTCATCATTATTACCAAACTTTATGATGTGAAATGCACCACGAACTTTACCACGAGAAACATTGAGTTCCCATGCCTCGTCCCATAAGTAATTTTTAAATGGCATATTCAGTCACTCCATTGCAATCTTTCTGGTTGATATCTCTTAGCACTTTTAATTCTAGATGATGAATTTTCACCAGGATAAACTTGATGAACAATTGCTCCAGGATATTCACCCTGAATTTGCTCTGCTAATTTATTTTTGGGAATCATTTCACCTTCCATTTCCAATCTGTATAACTTGCCTTCCCAAACAATATCAGCAGAATAAGTCTCCTGCTGTTGTGTTTGTTCCTGACCTATGTACATATTTCCATTGAAGTCACCTTGAATAGTGACTCCTTCGGAAAGAAATTCTTGAAAACTTTTCATATCAGCAATTCCAAGCTCTTAAACTTTTGTTGATTCTGCTATCTGGATCATTAGCAGTTTTGGCAGAAGTGAGTTTCTCCTTCATACCTTTCATTCTTTTGCAGAATGAATCTCTTCTCTTATTACCAACTTTCTTTGAAGGTCGTTTTAAGTTATGTCCATCTGCTTTGGCAGACTTACGTCCTGCGTCATTGAGTCCACCCTCAGGATTCTGTCCTTCTTTTCTTGTCCAAGCAGCAGATTCTAAAATGAATTGATCAAAAGTTTTTTGTTCTGGTACACAATCTTCACTAATTCCTCTTGAATGCTTATCCCACATTTTAGGACCATACATACACTCATCTCTTTTTTCCATCTTTTGGCAGAGATCACAATATCTTTCACCTGCTAACATTTTAGCATTAGCTTCTGCAGACTCAGACTTATTTCCCCAATTTTTTGCACCTACCTTTCTACATTTTACTAATGCTCCAGATGCATAAGCAGATGGCCAAACGCTGTAACGTGATTTTACTTTACTATAGCAAGCATCTTTTTTACCACTTCCCTTTCCTTTTTTATCTTTTGCTTCTTCTAACTCTAATTCTTTATTTTTCATTCTTTTTGCTTTTGTTTTAGCAAGAAGTCTTTGCTTAGCATCATATGCTGGTTTGTTAGGACCATCTTTTGCCATCTCTCCTTCTCTTCTGGCACTCAATCTAGCAACTAATTCTGCTGGTGCTCTTCTTGTGTCCATTTCTTCTTTCCTAGTTTCTCTGTCGGTTTTTACCATCGTTGGAGAAGATGCTCCAGATTTTTCTTGTTGTCTTGGATCTTCTCTTCTTTTTGCAGCAGCTGCAGCAAGTCTCTCTTTCTTTGACATACTATTTCTTTTTTCAGAAGATACGCACTTAGGAATGCCCTCACCAGGCTTGTCACTTGCACAAGAATCACCTGTTACAACATTAACCCAACCTTTTTTACCATCTTTAGATTTGGACTTTCCAAACCAATCACGTAGTCCCTCCTCATTTAAATTAAGTGATTTCATGAGTTAAGATTATTCTTCTTTATTATTTAGAAGACCTTGTTTTAAAAGTTTAGATAATTCTGCTGTAGATCCAACAAAAAGTGCATTATTTACTGTTGTGTTTCCTTTTTTATTTGGAGCATCTAAATCCTTCATCTTCTTCTGAAGATCTAATAACTTATCTGTAACGTCTCCAACAGATTTAATTAACTGACCAGCAACTTCAAACGCTCTTGGATGTTCAGATTCCTGTGCTAATTCAAGAATTCCTTCAATTGCCTCTTGACCTCTATCTATTAACTTATAAAGATTTTCTCTAGTATATTCATAATCTTTTTCTGGATCATTAGATTCTTTTTCATCAGGATTAACATCTACAATTTCATTTGATACTACTTCTGTATCAATAGCTTTATCAATATCAGTTTTGATATTTAAAGCTTTTTCTAATCCTTCATACTTTTTTTCCATCATACTCATACATCAACATCAATTCCTTGATTTGGACTGTAAGTTTTAAAGTCTGAGAATTCTTGTAGATCTCTGTTGAATCCGAAATCATCTCCAATTTCAATAAATGGATCGTCAAGAGAGTTTATCTGACCATCATCGTTATAGTCTTCAAGAGCTTTTGGAGTTGATGTGTATCTAATTTCTCTCTTAGCACTCCTCAATGCATCAGTTGCATAATCGACCTGAACCTTTTTAATTAGACCATCTTGATCTGATGGAATTTCACTATATAAGTATGTTTTTAATGTAAAAGTTAATGTATAATTTATAATCTTTCTAGTTCTGAAATCTTCTTCGTAATTATCTCTAAAATTAATTCTATTTAATATTATTGGAACATCTTTAATTTCATTAATTTGAGGAATAAAATTAATTGAAAGATTGAAAGATGGTTGAAAAAATGGTAGTATTTGTTCTATGATCTGAAGTACATCATCTTGAAGCTTTGACATAATATTCAACTCAAATTGAATATTATACGGAGTCGGCACAAAAACATTTTTAATATCAGTACTATCAGTTGCCGATGCTGTTTTGAATTTTTGAATTACAGAAGATTTTCTAGTTCCATCGTAATCAATAGAAACCATTTCGAAAGACATTCTTGGCAAGGTTGTTGCAATCTTTCTACTTGCATTTGGATCTTGTTCAATCCTTGCTAGAAATTTTTGTACTGGTCCGTAAGAAATTGGAACTTTAAAAATAGAAAGATCATTTTCAGATTGATCTTGCTTTTTAATCGATATATTATTAAATAACGTGCCAAATGCTACAACGTGTTTTGTAATTATTTTATTATAAAAGTAAGTTCCAAACATTTTCTTAACCTCTGTAGTTATTATTTAACCAATTAAACTTCTCCGAAAGGATTTATCTCATCAAACTGAAGAATATTGTCCGATTCTTCCTGAATAATTTCATTTTGATCGTATTCTGTATCAGACTCAAAAGTATTATATTTTTGAATGAAATATTCAGCAGATGAATCTGATCCTTTTACAAGATCTCCAACAATAAAATCTTTTCCTTGACCATAAACTTTTAAAACTCTGGTATCAGGATCCCAGTCTCTAACTAATCCAGTAGCATTAGATATAGATCCAGTCACTGTTTCGTTGAACTTAAAGTTACCAGTAGATATAGTAGATCCTGCTGATATTGTAACTGTTGGTGCAGTTAAATATCCAGAACCACAATTTGTCATTCTAACTGTAGATATTCCTCCTGTTGAATTTAATACTGCTTCTCCAGTGGCAGTTACACCAGCACCAGGAGGAGAAGAAAATGTTACATTTGGTATAGAAGTGTATCCTTGACCTGTATTTGCAATTGATACAAATCCTACAGATCCAGTTGTAGAAATTCCAACATTAAATGATGCGCCAGTTCCTCCTCCACCAAATAAAGATATTGTTGGTTTTGTAGTGTAACCACTACCACCATCTTCTATGTAAACTTTATTTATGCTTAACTTGGAATTTAATGATATTGAACTTGTAGTAGTACCTACAACTCTAGCTTGAGTTCCAGATGTTGGAGAACTTACTACTATTGATGGTGTAGAACTAAATCCATATCCACCGTTTATAATATCAACAGTTTGTATTCCACCATCAACTATTGTTGATGTTGCTGTTGCTGTTACGCCTATACCAGAAAGAGTTAATGTTGCCGAATAACTTTCGTCTTTAAATTGTTTATCAATATCAGTTATCCCAGTTTTAATTTCATCATCTTCTAATTCATATAATTCACATCTTAATTCATAAACATAAATTTTTTGCAATTGAAAGAATGGTTTTCTATTTTCTACAAATTTAATTTCCATTAAACTTTCAGTTAATGGAACATAAATTAGATCTCCTTCATTTGGTCTAGAAAAGTTTTTTACATTTGGAATTGATTTCATAATCTCACCAATGTATAATTCAAACCTCTCTTTTGAGATTATTAAATTAAGTTCATCAGTAACTCTAACTCCAAATTTACTCATTAAAACAGTATTATCTTGAAACCCCTCAAAATTTTGGACGTAGGCTTCAATTGGAAATGCATTTTGAAATTTTGAGTATATAGCTTCCCTAATTACCTTTCCTTCAGAAAAAATGGCTCTAGGTAAGTAGTAAACTTCTATTCCATAAATTTTAAGTTGCTCATTAATAAGGTCTTGAACAAGACCCTGTTCACCATTACTACCGTTTAGAAAAAATGGATTTAGCATATTATCCTATGGCATCAAAAGGAGCAGTTTCGTATTCACTCATCATTCTTTGTCTTATCGATTCTAATTCATTAACAGCATCGTCATAAATTTGTCTTCCATTAAGTTCCACTCCACCTGGAAGTCTTACTCCTTGGAATTTAATTAAATTTTGACCCCACTGTTTCTTAAGAAGAGCAGTAAAATACATTTTCAACCAAGAATCATTATAAACTCCAGTATAATCTGATGGATCCATAATTCTCTGGCAATCTATAATAATGTAAGTATCTTTTACTGCTGTTCCCCAATCAACATCTAAATATAATCTATTATTTCTTTTGTTAAATCTAATTTGCTTAGTTGTTGAAAGTAAAAAATCAATTTCTTCAACATAAGTTCTTACCATTGAATAATTTAAAAGTCCACCATAACCAACATTAAAAGCGACATCATTCAAAAAAAGTTGATACTTGTAATTGAAAAAATTATTAGTAACAGTACTTGTATCGAATTTAAAAATTCTTTCTACACCAATAACAAAGTCTGGCAAATTTATAAAATTAGAATTCTCTTCAAAGTTTCCACTAGAAGTAGTGAAAGTTGTAATACCAAGAGTTTCATCTCCACCTCTTGCTCTACCTCTTTTAATGTCATCTTCAGTTAATTTATACTTTAGATAAACTCTCTCCACACCATCAAAATGACGTTCATAAAAAAGTTGAAGAGCGTCATCTAAACGATCATCCATTTGCTCATCGTCAACATTGATTTCTAAAACTGGAGCACCAAGTTGTCTTAAAGCATAATCTTTTAATTCTTGTCTTGATGCGGGTTTTGCCATTATTTTTACTTTTTTAACTATTTAGAAAGATTACTTTTAATGTTTCTTGTTGCTTAAAATAAAGTTTTATACAAGATTTACATATTTCCTTCAATTTATTAATGTCTTCGATAGAATCTATGTCTCTCGATAAATTTTCAAAAAGAAATAATTTTGAAACATTTTCCAATTTAATTTCATTACTTTCCATCTTTTAATCCTTTAACTAAAGATTTAATTTCATCGATAGAAGATTTTAGAAAATCAATATCATTTTTCAATTTGTTCATAGTTTCTTCATCTTCTTTTCTCTTTTGCCTATTTAGAAAATAATTGTTACCCTCAGATATGTCAGTATTTATTATTGCATTTGATTTAATGTCTCTTATTAAATTTTGATGTCCATCTATTTTAGCAAATTTACTCATTTTAATGCAATAACTCTTAGATCTTCTATAATTGGGGTGAATGCTTGATTTGTACTTGTACCAACAATCTTTACAGCAAATGATGTAAATTGTGGTAAGTCATCAATTGTGAATGAGTATTCACGATACTCATCTTCAAAACTAGATGGAACTAATTTATCAGATCTACCATCATTCTTAGAAGGATCAACAATTTTATTATTTACATCAAGGTTCAAGTATCCTGGGAATAACTGCCAAACTTGACTTTCATCTGGAGTATCGTCCCTAAAAATCTTATAAAGAACTCTAATATCAGAAAATTGTGATCTGAATGCTGAAAGTAAAACCTTTATTGAAGATGCACTTTGCGCCAATTCAATCCTATTAGAAACATAAATTAAAGCATTTGGATCATCAACATTTGAATTAACTCTACCGTCTACAGGATAAGAATTTGTGCTAATTGGTTGATTTATTCTATTATTTTCTACAATTAAATTTGAATTATTCAAATTTATTACAGGAGATAAGTCTTCATTATCAGTTGATAATGTTAATTGTAAAGTGAATGACTTATTATCCTTGAATTGATTGGAATTTAATGATGTAGTTTCATTAACTCTAGAGCAAACCATTCTTGGATCTGTAAATGTATTTGTACTATTAATACCGACAGATTCAAATCCTTTATCTTTAAATGATACTTCTGTTCCATCTACACTAGTAGAACTTACTGTTCTAATAGAAGAATCTACAGAAGTGGATTCAAATTTTCTAATAAAATTATTCTCAAATTCTAATTTACTAAATTGCTTATTTCTTGAGGCAAATATTTTATCACCACCACCAAATTTACTTTCGCTGAATTGTTTTCCAGATTCTACTTGTACATAGTAAGAATCTATTGTTGGACTAATTACATCGTGTTCCGTATTGATTCCGGCCAAAGAAACATTGTTAAATTCATACTTACGTACTAAAGAATTTACTGGATGATCTAATTGTTTAGTTCCAAATTGACCTCTTGTAATATCAGTTAATTGATTTCCAGAAACATTTTCATATTTTATAATCTCACCATTAATCTCAATATAAGCATCAGAATTACTAACTGTAGATCCTTCAAATTGTTGGAATATTGTAGAATCTGATACGTCTATCGCACCAGAAGATGTAATACCATACCCAATTGTTAATTTTTCTGGAAGAATATCTGATTTAACTCCCTCAATAACAACTTTATTAGTTGATGAATACATTCCATGATTTGGATGAAAAACTAGAATATATCTTCCATTATTGAATTCTGAGGCATCTGTTGATATTGAGAAGATTGAATTTGGAGCAAGTTTATTTTCATTTGATCTTGCATTAACTTCACTATTGAAGAATGTTGAAGTTCCTCCTGTAGTATTAAATTTAGCATTCTTAATTGTAAATTTAAGATCATCTTCTGGAGTTGGAATCCAAGTAGTTCCATTTTGGGATTTGAATAAAGATCCTAAAGATGGTTGCTTACTGATTAAAACTTTCTGAGCTTCAGTGAATGATTGTGTAGAAATTTCAATTTCCCCTACTCTAGAAATCCAAACTTGATAGTCGCTTGAATCAGAAATAAGAACAATAGCATATTCTCTACCTCCTTCTAATCTAGTTAGATTATCAAACTTGAAGTTTGTTGCTACCGAAGAATCTTTACTAACTTTAACTTCATTTGGATTTAAAATCTTTTCTAAACTTCCAACAATCTTATCGGGACCACCTGGAATACCGTTTATAACTTCTCTAATCTGAAGTGTAACTGGTATTGTATCGTCTTTAGTAGCAAAGAAAACATCAATAGAAGTTGGGAAAATCCCTTCAGGTTCATCTACAATGAATGTCTGTGCTAGAGGATCATAATAAGTAACAGTCCTAATCTCTATTCTAGTTCCTGAAGTATTAAAGACAGTTTCTGCAGTGCTGGTAAATTCTCCTGGAACTCCTAAACCTGCAGTAGATGTAGTTAACTTCACAGAAGCATTACCAGTTCTAAATTTCAATGAACTTGAATCTGGATCAGGAATAAATACACTTCCTATTAAAGTTCCGTTATCATCTGATACTAGTTTTAATGCAGATATTGTTGCTATTGCTCCACTTTCTGTTCCAAACAATCTCATACCAGAAGTAGCATTTCCAAAGAAAGAAGATTCGTTTGAAATTTGTAATGATGATGTATCAACATTCAATACTGTAGACTGTGGACCATAACTTGAAGGAAGTTGTACAGTTGGATCATAAGGATTAATATTATAAGTTGAATCTGGATTGTTGAATACTCCAGTCTTATGATTTGCTGTACAAGTTCTAAATGAGATTCTATTTCCATTATTATCAAATCCATTAACAGTCTCACCAACATTAAATGTTCCAACTACACTTGTTATTTGTAGTAATTTGGGGAATGCATAAGTAGTTCCTGTTAAATTTGAAGAGAGATTTCTAGAGTCAAATATCAAACTAAACTCAGTAGAAGGTTTTAATCTAGTTCCAATAAACTCTATATTTCTAGATCTAATGAATTCTATAGATCTAGAAGATCTAATAACCTCTGTTTCACCTCCTCTTGTAGCACTACCAACTCTTTCAGAAGAAGAAATTTCTATAGTCCAACTATCATTAGATGGATTTAATTCAAGTTTTCCAGTCCAAGTTACAATATTAAATGGATTTACATTTACAATTCTACTTGCAAATGGTTGTTTTTGATAATCATTCTCAGAATAACTTAATGTTAGTGTATGTCCAGTTATTTGAGTATTAGTATTTGAATCTAACTTAAGTGTAATTCTGTTTTTATTTACTTCAGACTTTAAAGATCCATTACTAATATTTGCTTTGAAAATTGGTGATTTAACATCTGAAGTATCAAAATTTTGGAAATCATCTACAAAAAATCCAGACTTGAATCTATTGAAACCTTCAGAATCCTGGATTAAAAGATTTTTAGTGTCAACTTCAAGAAGAGATAATGTGCTTGTTAATTCAAGATTATCAACTCTCTTTTCAATATCTCTTATATCAGAAAAAGTAAATCTTCTATTGTCAGTTAATACAATATCGATGTCTCTGTTTACGTCATAAACATAAGCAGAACTTAAAATTGTTGCAACATCTAATACATCTTCTGATATTTGTGGTTTAACTGGTGTTTCACTAGATTCACCAAATACCAAATCAAATTTACCATTTTTATCTAAAGTTAGTTTATCAATTCTAGGTAAGTAAAAACTATAATCAAAAACTATAGATTCATTAGAAGAAAGTACTTGTGTAGAATTGTTTGAACTAGTATCAAAAGACCTTGATTTGAAATCAAATGGACTCATAGACGATGCAGTATTATAATCAGATACTCTTGGCCTAATATCAATCGAGTCAGAGTTTCTCAAACCATTAAAGAATGGAATTTTATCTTTATCTAAAAATTCTTGATAACTATTTGCTCCAACTAAGTCTCCAGAATCTGTTGATTCAAATTTAAAATAATCAAATACAATTTTCAATCTAGAAGAAGGTTCTTTTGTAGATTCTTTTCTTACTAACCTACCAAAATCATAAAACTGCTTTCTTTGACCGTTATCTAAGATAAAGTCTGAAATTATATTTTCTTCACCTTCATTTACAGTTAATACTGTTGCATTTTGTGAAGAATCTTGAAATTCAACAACTTCACTTACAATAAACTTGTTATTTGACTTATAAACGAAAGAAATTTTACTATTTGAGTTTTGCTCTACATAAACTGCAACAGCACCAGAAGTTTTTCCTATTAAAACTTCTCCTAGTTTAAAATTACTAGAATTCGCACCAGAAAATGTAATAGAAGGTAACTCTGGATCTGATGTAGTTGAAGATTGGTATACTCCGTGAACTTCAACTATATCTGCATAATTTAAACTTATTTCATTATCTTCAACTCTAGTTCCATATACAGTAGAATTAGTTAATCCACCATTTCTAGTAGGACTATATTTTGTTCTGTTTAGTACAACTGACTGTGCTTTTTGCAGTTTTTTGAATTTTTGTGAAATATTTGATTTAATTTGAGTAGTTATTATTTTTGCTGAAGAAGCAGTTGCTACGCTTAATCCTGTAAATTCTGCATCTTTTCCGCCATTTGTAATATTAAATGTTGCAGAAGATAAATTTACACCATTACCAGAGTCGTCTACTAGACTATATCTCTCCTCGTCAAAAGCTGCATAGACAAAATCTGTATTGAGTAGAGATGGAAGTGTGATAGAATTGCCAGAAATAGTTTGACCATCGTAATACTTCTTAATAAAAATACTGGAATTTAAGAAACTAATTTCTGAAATATTAGTATTATTCAGTCTTGAATATAATGAAGAATCCTCGAAGTTTATAACTTCTGGTCTAATTATTTTAATAGTTTGTAGAGTTGTAGTGCTGTCAATATCTCCAGTGCAAACATTTGAAACATTAGCTACATCAGTAACTCCAATTCCAGTTAAAGAAGAATTGATGCTAGTAATTCTAGCAAATCTTGGTTCGTTAGCTCCACCAGTTCTAGAATATTTTACAATATCATTAACTTTAAATCCAGTAGCAAATGCACTTCCATCGAATCTAGTAATTGTAGCAACCCCTGCAGATGATTCAAAATCAAACGGACCATCAATTAATAATTCTTTAGATAAAAGTGTATCTGCAGCAAAATCATCACCAAATCCAAAAGATTTTACATCTTGTATAGAGTAATCTTCAATTTCAGTGATAGTTGTATTTGTAGAAATACCTGAAATTATTAAAGGTTCATTATCTAGAAATTCACCAGAAACTTGATATAAAGATAAATTACCACCAGAACCAGATTGAACATATCCTGAGGCGTTGCTATATTGTCCCTGAATATACTCTCCCATTCCTGCACTTACCGAACTACTCAAAGTCAAGTTTGTGTATGTCTGAATGTCAAATAGGTACAAGTTAGATTGACTTGATGCATCTACATAAGAAGTATTGTCAGATTCAAAATCATATATTTTTGCAAGTCCAATTGTAGTTCCTGCTGAAACTGAAGCAGAACCATCCAATCTAGTATCATAAAGAGATACTGTAAAATCAGTGGTTAGACCTATTTTAGGTAAACTTTGAACATTATTAACTTTAATTAAATTAGCAGCATAAAAATTGCTAGATGAAGATTCTACTTCTTTAGTATTTCTTGGTTTTGGTAAATCTAAAATCTCATCTGAAGTTGATATTTCAAATCCCTTTACATAAGCTTTTCCTGGAGATACTTTCAATACCGCTAAGTCATCTGACGGAGTAGATCCATCAGGAGTTTTTTCATTACTTAAATATAATCCTTGATTTCCTAATCTATCATTTAAAGATTCAAAAGATTCTACTTCAAAAGGAGAAACATAATAATTTCCAGATTCATCAAAAGTTCTTCTTGCTAAAATTTCATTTATAAATGAAAATTTATCATTTTGCTTGATCTTTTTAACTATACCATTCTCAACTTTAAATAGTTCTATAAAATCATTATCAACGAAATTATCAGGTTCTTTTTTAGTTAAAGTTAAGGATATTTTAAATCTATCTGCCCCTGGTGCAGCAAAATTTGAAAATCCTTGAGCATTATCAAATAGTGAAGAATCATCATTAGCATCTACAATGCTTTCAGTTATCTTTAATCCAACTCTATATGAAGGAGTATTAGTATATTGATCAAGTATAATTAAGTCTGAGTCTATATCTACGAAGAATCCCCTTACAAAGTAAACTCCAGACTCAATTTTTGCAGCAGAACCAACAGAACAAGCACTTCTATCAAGTGGAGAAATTACTCTAAAAACATCCTGTCCAGATTCAATTAAAGTATTTCCTATTGATACATTAGAAGTTACTGATAATTCCTCACCATTTTCAAAAATTTCTGTAGAAAAGTCCTCTGAGGAAGAATTTTGATACTTAACATATAAAGTTGTTGTATCTCTTATAGAATTATTTCTAGATAAAACACTTTCTATTTTTGCAGTAATTCCTGTATTTTTACCTTTTACAATTTTTCCAATTAAAGAATTAAAATATGTTTCTACATCAACTCCTTTGTACGTAGATTCTACTTCAACACAAGTAAAAGTTCCGTCATAAGCAAAGTTTCCTGGAATTACAATACCACCATTTGCATAAAAACTACTACCAAACTTTTCAATTTGATCTTGTAAAATAGACTGTAGAGTTGTAAGTTCTCTAGCCTGAACTGTTACTCCAGGTTTAAAAAGTACTTTATAGTAGTTTTTCTGGGAATCAAAATCGTCATAATATGGATTGACATTTAAATTTGTGCTTTGTGACATTTTTAGAACTCTATAATAATTTTAATGTCTTCTCTTTGATCTGGTGATCTATTTACAGGTACTCGATTATCTACGTACAAAATATCACCACTCTTTGTATTTATGTCAGGTTTTGATATGCCTGATGTAAATTCTTGACCAAGAGATTCTGAATTAATTTCATCTCCATTGAAACTAGATGAAACATTGTAACTATTATTATTAATTGTTACTGGATTAGAAGAATCAAATTCTATAAATTTATATACTGAAGAATTATTTAACCCCGAAAAATTTGGATTTACTATAAACGGGTCAAATATATTTACAACATTTCCTTCACTATAAGAATCAGTATAATAATCTCTAGTTTGAGAATATTTTACTATAGTTATATTTTCAGTACCATAAAACTTACTAGTGACCAAAGATCCTCTAGCAGTTCCACCAGATGATGATTGCTCTATAAGAGCATCGGGTGTAAGTTGTTCTGAAGTGTTGAGTGATATACCATATACACCTGATCCAGTATCTGATGTGAAAAGTGAAGAACTTTTATAACTCTTAACATCCTTTATTATTCCAACTGATGCAAATTGATTATTTTCAATAAAGTCTGGATTTGTTGATGAGTTTTCTATTCTAGAATAAATTAAAACTCTATTTGCCCCTAACTCTCTGTATATATCAGCACCGTGTCCACCTTCTGGAGGAATAATAACATTAAATATTGCTTTATTATTAGTATCGATTGGAGAAACTACAGCGTCTAAATTTAAAGTTGCAAATGTGTATCCAGAACCTCCGGTTAAAACTTGAACTTTATTTGGATTTCCAAGACTATCAAAAGTTACTGATGCAGTTCCTCCAGTACCATCTCCTTCAATGTTACAGGTTACAGTATTTGATGTAATATTATATTTTGCTGCCCTTTCAATTAAAATAGTTTTTATTTCACCATCTGTGGCACTCTCTCTAACGGAAACAATTGCAGCATCTGAAGAAGTTAACCAATTATTTGGAACTGAAATGAAATTAGTTGAATCATACTTTAAAAAATCTCCAGGACTAATTGTGTATAGGTACTTCCATACATATCCATCTCCTTTGTCTGTTAAGTCTGCTGTATCAGTTTGAACTGGAGCTATAGTAGAAGGAACTCCCTTCATACTATTAGAAGATGAAGCACCGTTATTCAAGCAGAGATAAACTTTAAAATCATTTACAACATAAAAATTACTATCATATAAACTGCTAAAACCAGTTACTTTAGTAGTATTGTTTACGCTATAATCGTGTCTATAAAGATCATAAGTAGTTCCTCTTTTCCATTCAACTTTTGGAACAACTCTAATTACATCTGATGCTGTTATTTTTTTGACTCCAAGAATATTATCTCTATAGAAATTTAAATAAGTTGTATTATCTATAGGTGCTGGTGGATTTGTGTCAAAATCTGAAAAGTAAAAATCAGGATTAGCAATACCAATAGAGATGTAGTAATTGCTATCAGAACCTGCAATTTGAGAAACAAAATTAGAACAATTTTGAATCTTTAAATTATCTGTTATAATTGCTGGCATTTTAAAATTCTAGTTTATCCCTATTTATCAATTTTTTATGCTATTGTACTTTAATCAGAGTTTTCTAAATATAGAACAATTTACTGTATTAGTTCCAGGATCGGAATTAGAATTAGTAGAAAGACCAACTTCACCAGTAGAAATTGATGATATTGTTATACCAATTCCAGTATAAACAGATTCTATATAATCTCCAATCTCAATTGAAGTTGTATCAATTCCTACAGTATTTGTATTAACACCTACAAAAGTTCCAGTTGTAATAACTTGTAGTTCAAAAATATCAATTTTAGAATTTAAAGATTCCCTAGATTTACTTATTTTTTCTCCACCAACTAATATATCTCTTTTTTGAGGGGTTAAGTCTACTGGTCTAAACGTAGCAGCGTCGAAAGAAAGTCCTTTATCACTATAAATTTCAGTTTTTAAAATGTCAGAAGATATGATTCTCTTGACAGTTCTTTTGAGCTGAGTTTGTGGATTTTCTTCAAAATTTTTCTTAACTTTAACGTTATCTCCAATTTCTATAGGGGGAATTACATTGACAATAGAGGTATCGTTTTCACTACCAGCATAAAAATATATTTTTATAGTACTTCCTTCAGGAGGTGCTTCAGAGAATATAATTTGAGTTCCTCCTTCAAATGAATATGAATCATTAGGTATTTGTAAAACATCATTTACAAACACTAAAACATTTTGAGAAATCTCTATATCTGAACCTGGACTAGATTCCAAACTTAAAAGTTCTCCATTTTCCTTTATATTAAAAGTTCTTCTTACTCCATTTGAAAGTGGTCCTAAATCATCTAATTTTCTTAGTATACCAATATTCCAAGCTGAAAATTTATCCTTTTCAACTCTTTCGACTGTAAACTCTATTTCTTCAGAAGAAATTTGAGTAGATGTCCCTACAATAGATGGAATTGTAAGAACTTCTCCAACTGTATATCCATATCCTGGATTAGTAAGAATTAAATTTGATATTGTTCCATCATCATTTATCTTTAATGATACTCTAGCACCGACTCCATTTGTAGATCCAGAAAATTCAAGATTTGAATATGGTATTGGCGGATCTATTTTTACAATTGGTTCATCTTCTAATGTTGTAAATGTTGATCCTACTGACATAGAAACACTAGTTACATTTCCATTTTCAATTATTGCTGTACCAATTCCTGAAATTCTATTACCAAACTTGTCTTCAAAGAATATCGAAGTTGTAGAACCTGGAACATCTCTATAACCTGATCCACTAAAAGCAATTCCAATATTATCAGAATCAACAATAAAATTTCCATTTGCATCTTCAATTACTCCAGTAACAGATAAAACTGCTGATCTTTGAGGTTGATAGTTAGTTCCATTGCTTGTTCCATATGCAACTATTATACCATTTCTAGGAAGACCTCTTATGTTAACATCGTAATCTTTACTAGTAGTAAATCCATTTGCTGAAGATATTCCTGTGAAAACTATATTAGTTGAAGATCCAGAATCATCATCAAAACTAAATGATTCATCAAAACCTGGAAATTGAAATAAATTATTAATTAATACAATACCATTTTCAGATTTTATACCAACAGTCGATATTCCAGATTCCTTCAATTCGAAAGAAGTTGTTATACCATTAAACTCCTCAGAAAAATCATCAAATACTGCATTTCCACTATAATCACTCCTAAGAAAAGCTCTACCAGAAAAACTGCTACCACCAGAAATATCTATGAAAGTTAACTCAATATCTTCAACTTTTGATGTTGGATCAATTCCACCTAAATTTTGAAATTCTATTTTTTCTCCAGATATTGCTTTTGTAAATGTTTCAGCAAAACTAAAATTATTTTCGAAGTTTTTAATAGCAAAGAATCTAGTAGATTTCTCTAAACCATCTGGAGGATTTTGTGATGATATTGATATTAAAGATCCAGTTTCTATTCCACTATCAAATAAATTAAAAGAATTATTTTCGTAATTCAAATCTGAAGTAGGTATATCAAACTTCAATCTAATTCCTTCAAATGGAGCATCTGTAAAATAAATAACATCTTTAACAATATTATATTGTCCAGACATTACTTCAGCCATTGTAGTTGAAGGTGTAAAATCTTCCTTTTCTGTTCCCAAATATTGTTCACCTCTCAATATACTTACTCTGCTATCTTCAAAAATAATTCTTGTCACTTTTACTAATTCATTGGATACTCTGAGAGTTGTTCCAATTTTTATATTATCTAAACTATCTAAAGTCAAACTACTTGAAGTAAAATCTAATATACCAACGGTAGCAGCAACAGAAACTGGAGATTGAATTATATTATCAATTGAAATCAAACACTTTGTATTTTGCTTTTCAACTTCTAAAGATTGAAATGTACCAATTCCGACAGAAGTTAAATCTATAACTTGACCTGATTCTGCTAATGAAGGGCTAAAAGCAAGACTTATATTATCAGAATCAATAACTAAAGGATATACTTCATCTGGTAAAAATGTAGTTGATAAAGTATTTCCAGGACTTGATGGAGAAATTCCTATTTTTTCTCCACCTTCCTCAATTCTATATGTTAATTTTTCACCCGTTTTAAAAAAGTGATTTTTAATAGTTATTTTATCTCTATTTAAATCTACAGTTTCTATACTTGACCCATCAAAAATTTTAAAAAAAATTGAATCACCTTTTGACTTTAAATTAAAAGCATTAGTACCAAAACTAGTTGGCACAAAAATTGAATTTGTAGAACCTGATATTGGCATTTTATTTTACAATAATGGATTTGTGGATCTTAATATACTTTTTTGAGATAACTTTACATCAAAAGCCGCATTTTCAAAAGGAATGTAAGAAAGAGTGTAATTATTTGAACCTGGATCAAAAGTTAGATCAAAATCTAAATCATCAAAATTTCCAACAACATTATAAGTAATATTTGCCAAATATTTATTAGTTGGCAAATTTACATTATAATGAACTGCATTTAATTGAGCGAGAGATCTTGTTGTTGTACTCCCAACAGTCTTTTCAACTTCAATTATGAAATTTGAAACTGCGTATTCTTCCCCAACAGTTGCTATACCTATCTGACTACTTCCTGAAAATTGTAATGAATCACCACGTATCAATCCAAAGTCGCTTTGTATTTCATTTGGAGAAGTTTCAGTTTCTACAAGTAAAATTGTGTCAACGTATAAAGTTACACCTAAATTAGGAACTCCATCATATGTAAGAACTAAATCAGTACCACTAGTAGATACTGCAATATCGCCTAAATCTGATTTTCTACTTTCGGCATATACGGAAAATGCAACATTTGTACCGTCATATCTAAATCCAAGTTCTTTAAATTCTTGAATTACACCAGAAGATGAAGAAATTCCTACATAAACTGTTCCAGATTGACACTCAGATAATGAAGATAATATAACTTCCTTTTGAGTTGGGGAACTTTCTGCAGAAAATGATGTAGTAATTGCTAAACTATTTACATTACCATATGGTACAGTTTCTGTAGTTAAATTTAAAGGAACAAAATCTACTATAGTTCTTGCAGACAAAATATTATTAACACTCCTTGGTACAAACTTCAATAAAATTTCATTTTGGTTTTGAGGATTTATTGAAGCAGTAAATGTACCTAAGTCAATATCTTCAAAATATGAATATGCAATTACACTTGTATTATCATCATCTAAATCATTACTTTTTTTAGTTATAAAAACTTCTGCCAATGTAGGAAGTTCAAAATCTGTAAACAATGAAGCTGTAGATTCTATGAAAACAAAATATTTCGCAACAATACCTCCAGTATTAATTGTTGGTAAAGTATCCACAACAATTTCAGCAAATTTTACTTGATTATTGAAATTTGATGCAATATTATCTATTGGCAAAACTCTATTTTCTTCTGAAAGTAGAAAATCTGAAAGTTTTCTCGATTTAAACTTCAATAGTTCTGAGAACTGATTATTATTATCTTCAATATCTAGTTCTAAAACTAGATCAAAGTTATTTTTTGTTGTTATATCTCCAAAAGAATTTATTGATAAATTTACATCAGAAGAAGCAGTGGATTCCACTACAGATGAATTAAATTCGGATTCTATCTGCAAATCACTAAACTTTTTAAATCCAGAAATATGATTTAAATCTGAAACTTGAGAATTCCAATCAGAAAGTTGTAACTTACTCCTCAAAGAATATGAAAAATTTTGATAGTAATCATTATCTGATAAAGTTTGCTCATTTGAAGAGGGTTTACCTTTAGATTCTTTCCATCCAAATATCTCAGAAGCACTATTATCAATATTAAATTTTGAATTGTAATTATCAATCTTAACAACTTCACCTTCAGAAGAACTTAAATTACCTTTTATTTTATTACCAACTTTTATTGATTTTAAATCTTCAATCTTTACAATATTTTTTGTTAAACTATCTTTTTTGTTTGATATAGTCTTTTCGCTATTAATTTCTTCTCCAGCAATAAATGAACTTTGAGTAAGTAAAACATTTGCTTTTGGAAGATCATTTGCATTAATTACAAAAGCTTTATCATATGAAATTACACTTCCAACACTTCTTGGAACTTCATATGTTATTGTTGTTTGATTTTGACTACTAAAATTAGTAACTATTCCTATTACTTTGAATGTATTATAAGAATAATCTGAAGAGTCAAAATTAGTACCAAGATTTTCAACAAATATTTCATCATTAATACTAAATGGTGGTGGATTTGAAGTTGTAAATCCAGATAAAGGAGTTTCAACAGTTAATGTTATTACAAAATTTGATGGTGTATCTTGAACAGAAGATGCACTTAGAATCTTTACTCCATTAGAATTATCAGTAAATACTATTTTATTTCCAAATCTACTTAATCCACTTCCAGGATTTAAAATTGAAATTTGATCAACAGTATTTCCTTTTAGAGTGCAAAATGCACTAAAAGAATCGTCAAGTGAATTCTTACTACTATTGAATAGTTTTACTTTAGGAGGAGTTAGATAATTTTTTCCAGAGAAAGTTAAGTCTATTGATGATACTTCATAGTTGTTTTTTAAATATAAAACTGAATATGAATTTGATTCAGGAACTAAAGTTTTATCTGAAGGACAAACATTAATTGATATTGGACCTATCTCTGATACTCTTCCAATATTTTTTGTTGTAGGAACTAATACAGCAGATTTTCCATCACCTTCTATACTTTTTATAGATGGAATTTTTTTATAATCAACTCCTTTAGAAGTTAATTTTATTTTAGAAATAGGACCTAAAACATCAGACTTTTTAACTGTATATGACAATTTATTAGAATCTGATGAATTGTAATTATCTTCCTCTGGAGAAGATGGTAAGTTTATTGTAAAAGTTTGATTTGTATTAGTTACTATTCCACTAGTAACATTATAAAGACTTTCTAGAATATTGATTCTATTATTGTTAGTAACAGTTTTATCATCAAAAACTTTTTTAGTATCAGATTCAAAATTGTAATAAAGAGTAGATAAAGTTGTATCTGTAACATTTAAAGTTAAAGAACCAACTCCAACTACAACTTCTACTCCAGAAGTTCCAGTTCCAATATATTCATTCTTATATTCACTATCTGTATATAATTTAAATTCAGCGTTTGAACCACTTAAGAATGTATCGGTTGAAGTATCAAATACAACTTTTTGATTTCTATAAACATTTATTTCAGGATTATTTTGTCCGTCAATTTGAAGTTTTGCATCTGATTGATTGTAAGTTGCAGTATAAGTTGTAGTTAATCCAGATATTACTTTTAAACTTACTTCATCTCCAACATCTAATCCGTGAGAAGATGCTGTAGAAACAACTGTTTCATTAAATATTGCTTGACCTGAAATTACAGTTCTGTTTGTATTTAATTTGTGAAGTCTTCCTGTTCCTTTATCAGTATAATATAATAAACCACTTAAATCGTTTTGAATAGTTGTCAATCCAATTACACTGTTTCCAAAATCTACAATATACAATTCTGAAAAACTAGATAAGGATTGATCACTTTGAACATCTGAAAATGCTGAATTGTTAGAATATGATACTGACTCTCCAGACTTAAATTCATTATTAGGCATCCATATTCCTGCTGTCCTAATATATTTCGTTTGAGAAACTCCAGCTCCAAGTGGTTCTAGATTAACAGTATTTCCAGCACCTGCAGAAGTATCTGATCCTAATGAAACAAGATCAGAATTGAAATAATATGATACATCTTTTTCTGGAAGATCTAGAGATTTACTTTCATTAAAACTAAATTTATTCTGTTTTAACTCAACTAAAGAACCAATAGAAGATGATGGAGAAGAAGATTCTCTTAAAATATTAACTCTATTGTTTAAATAGTCAAAACCAATAACAGTAGCAGTTTCATCGGAAATTTTTATTTCTGAATCTATATCAAAAATTTTTATAGAATCTTTAATTTTAATTGAAGTTACAATTCCAGTATTAGATTCAGAATCTAAATTTTCATCTAGACTTGTTTTAAATTCATTTACATTTATTTGCTTAACTCCATTCAATGATTTAAAATTAGAATCAGTAATTCCTGAAATTTTTATAAAGAAATCATCCTTGAAATTGTGTGCAGTTGTAGCAATTCCTGTAATTATATTATTATTTGAAACAAATGTTATATTTTGAACTGTTTTTGTATTAGAATTTATTGTTGTAATTCCAACTCCAGAAAGTTCAGTAATCTCTGCTGATGCTCCAAATCCACCTGTACCATCATTGTCAAATGTCAGTTTACTACCTATAGAATATCCTTCACCAGAATCTATTACTTCGACATTATCAATATCACCAGATAAAGTTTTTAGTACAATTGCTTCTTCTTTTTTTGGATTTGGTCTGTAATCAAAATAATCGTAGTAGTTTAATTGATCTTTAACATAATATGGTAAAGTATATTTGATTATATCTAATTTGTTAAAGTCTAAATTTTGACTAAAATTAAATTCAAAGTTTTCTTGTAATGGTTTGAATTTATATGTATCTCCTATGAAGAATGGAAAAGATGAAGTTGCAAAATATGCATAAACTCCATTTGGATATTCTGGTGTAATGCAATATCTTCCATTATGCTTATCTAAAGATCCTATATTTTCTACGAATTTAAAATCTTCTATAACATCTGTAATTCTTTGTATTTTTGATTTTTTATAACTACTGGTCATTTCAATTATATTACCAGTTCCATCATTGTTCTCAAATGCAAAAGGTCCATAAATTGGACATCCATCGTAAGCCCATCCAATTATAGGAGAATGTAATTTCGAATCATTTGCACCTAGAAGATTCTTTAGAGTATTGGTTAGTTTATATACTCCATATATGTTATTTTCTGGTCTATAGACATCATTAACTATAATCCCTCTGTTTAGTATTGAAGTTTTATACCTATCAACTTCATTTAATGTATAATCCTTAATTTCACCTATTGCACTAAATCCTGATCCTATATTTTTTATTCTAATTGTGGTATTTGAATCATATCCAATACCTTTGTTTACAATTTTTACACTTGTAATTTTACCATTTACAATTCCTGGGCTTAGTTTTGCTCCACTACCACTACCAATAACTTCTAAATCTAATGAGTTAAAATAGTTTTCACCTTGACTTAGAATTATAACATTAGTTATCCTACCATTTTCAATAACTGGTTGTAAGAAAGCACCTTTTCCATCATTTACTTTAATTTGTGGATTGACATTAAAATTTAAAAATGTACGAGCAGATGTGTTATAATCAGTTTTAGAAGATTCAATTAATACTTCATTAATTGATCCTCTTACTACTGGAGTTAATACTGCAGGAGTTCCTATTTCAGATATACCAGATACAGTTAATGAACCTATAATATTTACTTTTATTGGAGAATACTCAAATAGATGAACTGTATCGTTGTCAGGTAAATTAAAATCTACAATACTTTCTAAATCTTTTGTAGATGATAATTTGAAACTATTATTATCAATTTTAATTATATAATAAAATTCTGATGTTGAAAGATTAGTTAAACCACTACCATTAGAGAATGAATATGAAATTTCATCTCCGGATAAAAATCCGTGATTTTTTATATTGATAATATTGTCAAATTTGTTAATATCATCTGCTTTAGCTACAATTTTTTTATATCTTAATGTGGGATTAATATCAGTCAAGTTGACTGAATCTATTACTTTTACTTTTTTTACTGAAGTAAACTTCTGAAGTCCAGTTCCAAGAGTTCTAAGTCTAATCAAGTTTGTTTCATCTATAGCATCTTTTACCGTTGGAGCTAGTCTAAAAGAAGTTCCAGCGCCAATAGAAGAAACATAGTATACAGATTTATCTAATAGTGTACCGTCACTAGACTCAGTTCCAATACCAATTTTAGTGCCTGAAAGAGAATCATATATTACACCATCTCCAACAATCAATCTATGAGGTTCTGTAAATATAAACTTTTCTTCAGTGTCTAAAGTTGCAACTACATCAGAGTTTCCTGCATTAAATTCAAGTTCTCTTGAAATTAGTTTCATTCTAACTTCAGTCTTAACTTCTTCATTGCTTCCATTACTTATAGTAACAATTGGTGTTTCAACATAATCATAACCAGGATCATCTACAAATATACTTTCAACCTTTCCTTCTAATTGTGGAATAATTGATGATACAGTATCAACTTCCGAACCAATTCCAATTTTAAAAGTAGGAGGATTCAATAAATCATATCCAGAACCAGAATTTAAAACTAATATATTTTCTAAAGTGCCAAAATAAATTTTATCTAAAGATTTATAATTTTGAATTTCTACTCCATTAACTAAAACTCCAATTGATCCTGGTTTTGTAGTTTCTTCAGTTCTAGTATAGTCAATATCTTTTGGTATCTTTTTAAATGATTTTGAAGAAGTTAATTGCTTTCCAGATAATGATTTAGATGTCAAAGTGCATTCAATATCAACCTCAGGGATTACAAAATCTTCTTTTAATACATTAAGTAAACTTCTAGATAATTTTAAACTAGATACATTTATTCTTTTTATATAATAATCAACATTATTAGATAGTACAGTAGAAACTCCAACTATATTAGATACTCTTACTATATCTCCATTTTGAAAAATATGCTCAGATCTATTATTAGAGTCACTTATTATACTTAAAAGACCATTTTCATTTTCAACAGTAAATTTATATTCTTTTTTGTATGGTTTTATATCATTATCTGGAAATCCATTAGACTCTAAGTAATAATTATCCGTGTCTTCATATGAATTCTGAACATTGACTGCAAATTTTTTATCAACTTCGGGATAAAGTGAAGATTTTGATCTAAAAGGAATTCTTCTTATTTTTATTTCATTGTTTATAAATTCAGAAAGTCCTGATGAATTATTAATTATAAAAGATCTAGAAGTATTAACATTACTAACTTTAGCATTAGCAATTTTAATATTTCTAGATGAGTTGAATATTTCAACATCATCATCATTTTTTAAATAATGTGGAAACTTTGTTTTCACAAAACCATTAATGTTAATACCTTCTTCAAATTCTCCTAAATCTTCTTCAGCAGGGAAAACCTTTCCTGCTGAAATTACTGATGGTACATTATAATTTAAAGAATCTGTAAAAATACTATTTCTAGTAGATCCTAAACCTTTAATATTAATTTGATCACCCTCATTAATTAATACTAAGTCACTAGAATCAATATTTGAAATTGTATTGACTATTCTTAATTTTACAATGGAATTTATATCACCATCTTCATATGAGAATACAAAGTTATCAGAATATATTTCTGTAGAATTTGATATAGAATTTACTATTCCCGAACAATTTAAAAACTCTGTAGAAGTTTTATCTGTATATGTTATTTCGGAACTACCAATAACTAACTTACCACTACGATCAAATCCAATTGTAGATACTACCGGAATAGTGCTACTGTTTTCAGAAACATCAGAAACTACATATGTTTTTGCTGTAGTTTTAAATTCTCCAAAAATAGATCCTCTTGGACTTAAATTATTAGAAAATCCTGAGAATATGCTAACTTTATAAAAAATATTTTCTCTAACATTGAAAGAACTTATGGCATAAATTGATCCACTAGCTTCTAAAATAGTACCTGAATCATTTTCACTTTGGAACAGAGTCTGACCACTTATCTTTAAAGGATCTCCTTCAACTAAATCACAAATAAAGTTTTCAACTACAATCCATTTGTCATCTGAAGGTGTGAATAAAAAGTCTTTTGGTTTAATTACTTCTACTTTTTCACCAAAAAGAACTTTAAATAAAATTTCAAAAGATTCATCAGTACCTTTAGATCTATAAAAGTCTTTAGATTTGCTGATGAAGTTAGGAATATCAATTCTAGAATCAAAATTTAGGTCTTCGAATCCAGGAATAAACTGAGATTTAGTCTTTTTAAAAAATTCAATTAAGAATAAATTACTTAAATTCTCTACAGAGTCTCCACTAGTGTGGAAATCTGATTCTGATTGTGAGAATACAAGGAATTCAGGATCATTTTCTTTGGAAACAGATTGAATCCCACTAAATCCTCTCACACAACCAGTAAAAGAATTTGTAGTAATTCCAGTATAAGTTATAATTTCATTATTAATCTTTAAAAGACCATAAGTTTTTGGCCAACCTGTAGTGGATTCTACAGTAATAGTCTCAGAAAATGGATCAATATCTGAAGATAATGTTGTTTTTGTAATTAAATTGCTTGAATCGAATGAATCAGCATTTTTGTAATCAATTAAGTTCTCAGCAAGATCTACAACTCCGCCTTGAAACTCTTGTGATATGTAATATTGCTTTAAAAATTCTTCAAAATTTGGATTATCTGTGAAAATAAATTCTGGAATTTGATTTTCGACAACATCACTAATTTTAATTACTTTTTTATCTTGATTCATTTTAAATTCTTATTTTTGAGTCTGAAAAATAACTTGATTCTGGAGTAAATCTACTTCCTGAAACATTTTCTCCTGATGAAATTATGTCCTTTACAGGACTGATTACACTTCTTCCAATATCTAGTTTCAAATAAATTGATTTTTTAGCAATTACATCATTTGAATGTGGAATTGCATCAATTTCAATTATATTATTCGGTAAAACAGTTGAAGATACATTTATATTATCTATATTAATTTCTCCGGTGGTATAATTTATAGTTCCAACATTTTGAACTTTAATAGAAACTTCATCTTGATTCAAAGAAAATAAAAATAAAGTTCCTTTAGACAAATCAGAGTCTGGTTGATCACCGATATAAACTGTTTCAGTAATACCGTTAACCTTGAATCCTGTTGAACGAATATTATTTTTCTTATTTAAAACATTGAATCTATTTTCAAAGCAAATTACATATTTTGTTGGAGAATTAAGAGTTACTGGGATATTGCGACGAATTCTTACCTTTGTAATATTAGAAGTAATCGCTTCATTTGTTGCGTCAATGATACGAATCGCTTTACTATACTTAAATCTTCCTCCAAACTTGTTTAAATCTGAAGAATTTGCAAATTTTGTTAAAGAATTTGTAACTTTTGCCTTCAAATCTGATGGAGATGAAATTAAACTTGAATTGTAGTAGAATGTACTTATTAACTCTACGTATAATACATTTACATCAACAAATTCTACCGCTAATCCAGAAACAGAATAATTCTTTAGTGACTGACGAATCAAATCTTGAGAGAATACACTCAAAGAATCTGAATTTTTAGGCTTTATAGCAAGAAAAGTAGTGCCAAACTTTGGCGGATCCAGATCTTCTCCCCCAAAAGCAGTGACAGATTCTACATTTGGGAAAATTGAGGGTATAATTGCCTCATAATCTGCTGCAGTTACCGCTCTATACTGCGTTGAATAGAGTCTTGGTGCATAATAACGTACTGATTCGATACTTTGTATCTCATCTCCATTTGATGCTGGTTCATTTGTAATGACAAGTCCGGTTCCTCCGCTAATATTTGCGGAATTATTGTCTAAAATGTTACCAGAGAACGTAAAATCTAATGCTCCATTGCCAGATCTTCCATTTGTGACAATATAAGTCACGGTAATTTCATTATTATTGCTCAATTTCTTACCTAAAATACCATCTCCAAAGAAAATTTCATATTTTTCATCAGAAACTTCTTGAACTAAGAAGATTTTAGAGTCAGAATCAATGTTTATGATGTTGTCAATCTGAGTATACTCCTCTTCAGTAGTATCTGTAGAAGTATTTTTAACTTTAACTCTAATTGTAGAAGTATCAATGAAAGGATTTTGTAAAATATACTTTTGATTTGGTTGAGAATCATCTACTGTGAACTTTTTCGTGATCAAAGTTCCTTCAAAGATATCAATATCTGAAAAATCTGCTCTGTTATTTACAACTCCAACCTGAATATCCTCAGGAACTGAGAAAATAAAACTTGTATTATTAAAATTTCCTGTACAAAGAATCCCTGCTTTGATAGTTGCTGTTAAAGAACTGTCTGGAATATCAAATACAGAGAAAGATACACTCGCTCTAGCTGCCCTACGAGACAGTGGAACGTACCCAATATTACGTGCAAGTGATACTACATTCTCACGAACTGTAGCAGAGTCTAAGAACGCCTCATTCGCCACCATATTGGTGTTGTAGGCTGTCAAATAAGTATTATAAGCTAGAATATCAATTAGTATTGAAAAGTTGGATCCTTCAAAATCAAAGTCTGTGAAGTTTGAATTTGATCTTAAGTAGTCCTTAATTGATTCCCGAATTTGATCAAAGTCTAAATTCGTTAGTTGTGTGAATGCCATTAGTATCGGGTTGGTTGTAATACAAAGTTAATTGTTTGTGTAGGAGCACCTAATCCAACAATATCGTAAGATATAGAAATATTTAATGTATTTCTATCTGGTAAAGGATCAACTTCAATTTTCCTTAATATTACTCTAGGTTCAAAGTTATTAATTACGTTTTTAATTTCAATCTCTAGTGGATCAAGTAAATTATCTGTCGCAAGTTCAAATAGGGATCCTTCAACATTTGAACCTAGAAGAGAATTGAAGAACCTTTCTCCTACCTGAGTTCTAATTAAATTGAATACTGATTTCTTTATTGCATCTTCATTTCTTAAAGATGTAATATCATTTGTTACAGGATTTCTTAAAAAAGATAGACTGATATCTTTAAATCCTATTGATACTGCATTGAGAGGCACTTTGTCTTTCTCAAAAATTATATATGTATTTATTTGAGTTTTATTGAAAGAAATTCGACGTTCGCTTATTGAAAGAAACGCGATATGATTACCTTAAAATAATTCCAAGCATAAAAAAAGAAGTCTCTTTCGAGACTTCATATGATCTGAGAAAATTCAGTCGAAGTATTCCTCAAGATATAATGACGCTACCGACATTTTAATAAGGGCAGAAGATGCCATCACAGTGATTAAGAGCGTCGTTAAGTTAACGCTATTCAGTTTTCTGAGAGTATTTGACATTTAAACTACGTAAAAGACACAGACTCTCAAATCAGAAATAGTTGTAAAGAATTATCTACCTTGACCCCTATAACGTTTTCGCTTTCCATTCCGAGATGATGCAGAGAGTTTCGTATATTGCGAGCTCCCCTGTCTCGTTTTTTTCGGACGACTTTCGATAGTCTCCTTTCCATTTTTCCCTGGACGCAGTGCCATAATTAATCTCCTTCGGTACTTGTGTATTCTACCATAATTTCCTCAGGAAGGGGAACCCCTGTTGCATAAAATTCTTCAGTTAATTGATCAAGAACTTCAAACATTGATTCTTCAGAAAGACCGTGGTAGATCTTTCTCCCCTGACAGTATATATTGATTTTTTCTGTTTTCATTTGCTCAAAATTTTATCCAACTAATATTTATTTTTCTAACGCCTAAATTCTCTCAAACCTTAGGATTGAATCTTTTTCATCCGTTATATCATTTGGCATAGGAAGAGTAACTGATAGACATGAATACTTTTCATCCGGCGTCTCCCAGAAATACTCATCAGTATCACCAAGTCTTCCCCAACCAATGTCATTCTCAACCTGATAATATTCAGTCGAAACTTTGAAGTCAGGATCTTTTGGATTTTCTGGAGTTAAACTAAGATCAAAGATTCTACACCTATTGTTTGGATACAATGCAAACTGACCATTTTTTAAATTAATTACATTAAATGACTTATGTTCAGATGGCGATTCACTTGTAGAACAATCAATTACATCTGGATTTGCATGATAATTATCCAATGTGCAAACATAATAACCATTCATATTTCCAAAATGACGAGTTTTAATTTGCCAATCCATTGAAGCAGTGAATTGTTTACAAATTGTAGTAACTCCATAATCCATACAATTCCAGAACTGTAGGTTTGGTAGATCTAGATCTGGAGTAGGAGTTTCAGGTCTAGACACAAATGCACTGATAGGAAGTTTATCAAACATTGCACCGTATTCTGGTAAATAGGTCTCAAAGTAAAAGGCACGTCCAGGAATCGATTTAACCGAAACCCAGACACCTTCTACAAATTCACCGTGACCATCTTTGAGATCTCTTAGATATTCTTTTCTAACCCAAACTTTTTCTGAGGGTAAATTTACTAGTAGATGACTCATAAAAAATAATAATCAAATGACTCGGGTTTTTTCGTGACCAACTCTGACCTGTGGATGACACCAGATCTCAAATCCAGCCTTCTTAGCATCGAGACAGAACGAAACGTCCTCTCCACACATATCCTGAACCTCTCCAGAGTCGAAGACTTGCATCTGTGGGGCAAACCAGGGGTACTTCATCTCAGAGTGCTCAAATACGCCCTTCTTGATCAGTGTCCAACCAAATCCTGTATAGTCAACTGTAAATGGCTTCTTACGCTGACCAATCGTATCTACCATCTCGTGGTTCATTACTCCCCCATTGTTCTTGAAGTCATCCTCCTCAAGCCAATGCGCGACACTTGTAGTCCTTCCGTCTTCTGTTGCATACCATCCGCAAGCAATATCCTTGTCCATTGCAAACACTGCCCAAAATGCGTCGGTGTTGAAAACAATGTCTGAGTCAATCCATAACTGATAGTCGTATGTCAACTTTCCATCCCAAGGAAGTTGGTCCGGTCCTCTCAGTACATTTGCGCCTAGGCATTTGCATCGAGCAAAGTTGACCATACTTGAATAGTCCTGACTGATCTGAATGCTTGCTCCTGCCTGAACTAAATCGAAACACAACTGTACGAAACTCTTCAGATAGCGATACGAAACGCCCCTGCCTGGAAGGCAGAATACAATCGTCTTCCCTCTGATTCTCTCCTTACATTCTTCGATATCAAATAGACTATCCCCTGTTTCCCCTTCGGATGCCTTTGTAGGTGCTGTCGCCTTAACTTTAAATCCTTTTGCCATCTTAAGTAATAATTAGGTTATATCGTACCAACTCAATGATACTCGATTATTTATCCCTTGTCAATCAAGTTCCTCACAGGTTTTTTACCACGGATTTTTTTTGGTTTCTCGGAAAAAATTACCCAAAAATTTTTTTTATTAACTCGAAATCTCTCTCTCGATTTTGGTTCGTTGTAGGTTAGGGATGTTTGCCTTTTTTATATCGCATTACCGATAATAATTAACATCAACCCCCCGGTATAACTGTCTATGGACGAATACTAATTATTAACAATAATATTGCAGGTATAACGAATACGAAACTCACTGTCTATTAGTATTACATATACGATGATAGTAAACTAATAGACAGATCTGTAAGTTGTATTGTTAATAATATACCACGACAGATTAATTATAATTATATAACTCACACGAATATAAACTACGAGTAAATCGAATATTTACAACGACATTCTATAACCCTCCACAAGACGTAATAAGAATTAAACCACGAACTATACTCGAATAACCTCTCAATACGATTGTAGACGATTATAGACACCTTAGAGGACGCATAACGAATACGAACTCCTATGTAATATCATACCTCAAAATGCACGAATAGGGGGGGTGGTATATAACAACTGCTATCTCACCTAATATCATAGTGCATTTGTGAGTTAATGTCAACCCTGTGGAAAACTATTAATTACTTGTGGAAAAATAGTTTTCCACAGGGTTGTGGAAAACTCCCAGTGTGCCACTTTGTCAGGTGTCCCAGTTCTCTTGACACCACGAAGTTTTTGTGGTATAATGCGGGCCAAGACTACGATAAGTAGAGACATTAACATAACAATTGGAGACATTAGATACACAATAAGAACAGATTAAATGGTTTTTTAACATATTTTTAATATGTTAACAATTATACCATTATTTTACGGAAGACAGTGCATCTTTCTTCATCTTTGGATTCTTTACCTGTTTCATCCAAGTTGACTTCCGCGAAGAATTAATCTCAGAAGGCAGTTGAGTATATCCTTGCACATCATTGACAAGTGTGATGAATCGAATAAAGAATTGACGTTCCATTCGTTGTGCTGTAGTCATTGAAGAGAAGGAGTAAAGAACAAAAGTGTGGTCTCTCTCAACCACCTATACAGTATAGACCATTTTTGGGTCTGTGCTCATTTATTGTGCCACTTCTACAGGTGGCACAGTGGTATCAGAATTCGATGGGTTCTAGTGTACCTTCGTTAGGTGCATCATCTTGATCAGGAACAATAACATTCAGGATCTGAAGAATCTCATTACCAGTATTTCCCTTGCGAAGCATATCAATAGCAACACTACGGGGGAAGTCAATAGTCACAGAAGTCATAATAAAAGAAGAAGTTAGTTTGTACAATACAATGAGTTTAATGACATCATCAGGTCAATTAATCAATCAGAGATCTTTCATCATATCATTGATAGCAATACCATCGATCTTTGTATCAGTCCATTCAACACCATCTGGAGTTTCAGTTGATCCACACTCATACAAATAGTTCACAAGATCTTGATAGTTTTTGGATCTCCTTGCTTGATTATAAAGTCCATAATCATTACCAATCCAAAGTGCGACATTCCAAGTCTCGTAATTTGCCCAACCTTGATAGGTTTCAGTTGAAAGTGTAGAAGTAGTCATTTTGTTAATGGGTTGATTGAATCAGTTAAAGAATGATGCAGGATTACCACAATCTCCAATGTAATTACCATTGGGATCTCTCACCTCAGCATAACCAAACTCCTCAGCAAGATCATAACATACATCCCACGCCTGATCTAATGTTAATACAGATTCAGATTCTTGAGGTTGTGAAGGACAGAGGACACTGTATCGAGTTGCCATAGTGGTTGATTGATTACTTCGTAATTATAGCGCCTCAGGGGGCACTGTGGGGGGTTTGTGTGCCGGTTTGCGGACTGGCACACCCCACAGTTAATTACACTCCACACAGTTGTTTTGTAACAGATCCAGATGTTTGTCTGTGAAGAGAAACACCAGCACCGACAGAATTTCCAGATGCAGCACCTGCACCATTAGCAGATGTTCCTCTCCTTGCAGTTCCAAATCGCATAGTAGATAATTTCTTGGAAACTGCTTCTTTATCTTCGTGAACTCTACCCTCTTGCTTTTTCATATCATCAAGTCTAATGGAGATCTTATCTGCAAATGCCTTTCTAAAGTTAAGTTTGAAACTACGTGATACTTTAGTTCCTTGAATATCAGCAATGACTTTCTCTGCTTTATATGCAACTTCTGCTTCTTTCTCCATTACCTGAATCAGATAATCAAAGTAAAGTTTAACCTGAATTTGCTGACCTTCACTACCAATCACCTGAAGAGATTTAAGATCTCCACTCTTCTTAAGATATGCTTTTGCATCATAGAATTGTGCAATTGCATTCAGGATTGTTGCGTGTGCTTGATTGATTCTCTTGAATGAAGAAAACTCTTCATCAGAAACTTGTACTTCAGTTGCTTCATTAACAGTGACACCATACTGTTTACAAAGTTTATCAATCATTTTAGCGGCAGCATCTGCCTCACCATCAAATGTAGTTCCATTCTGAAGTTTCAGAATTGATTGAATCTTGGCGATGACTTGAGCGCGATCCATTGCTGTCTGATTGATTACTTCGTAATTATAGCGCCTCAGGGGGCGCTTTGGGGGTTGTTAGTGCCACTTCTACAGGTGGCACAAGATGTTAATTAGTCTCTCGAAGTTCTTCATCAATAGCATCAACAATTACAGTATGAATATAATCAATATCCCACAAATTTGATAAGACTTTTTCACAAACATCAAGTGGTTTATATTGTTCATTACCATTGTCATCAATAGTAAAAACATCCTCATTGGTATAAATCCACCACGCGACAGGTGCATCTTCACCCTGTTGTGCAATCAGATTGTTGACACGATTTTGAAGATCTTTTAGTGTGTAGTTCATCAGTTGTTAATTGGAAAGTTTTTACAAACAGCATCACACAAGACCTTCACAAGTTCAGGGTCATTTGTGATGCCATACTCTTGAAAGTATTCATCAATGATACAATCAATGTCTTCCATCAATTGTTCACGGGCAGTGAGCATATCCATAAGTTCAGACTTAATTAAACTCATAATTTAAGATTTCAGGAACAGATAGATTTTAACGCTTTGAAAGAACAACTTCCATCATCTTGATAGATTGCCTCATAAACTTTCACATTAGATCCTTGAAGATCAACACTCCATTCAAGTGCATTTTCAGATGCGTCATCAATGTTATCATACCATTCAGCATCAATTAGATTGTATTGAACAGGACAAACAACAAACATAGATCCCTGATTGATTACTTCGTAATTATAGGGCATATGGAGGCGGTTTGGGAGTGTTCTGTGCCACTTCTACAACTGGCACATATTATTCTTACTAACTCTTGAAATAATAGATTAACCAAGCAATGAATGCAATTGATCCAATGATTAGTACCCACTTCCAGAATACAATACAAATACCAATAATGATTAATCCAAATGCTCCACCTAGATCAAAATTTCCTTCATCACTAGTGTCAGAGTCGAATGAATCATTGTCATCATTTATTTGAAAAACACGTTGAACTTGATGATCTTCAACACCCTCACGCCTCGCAATGATGTTTTTAGCAGCAAATACATTTGCCGCATTAGTTTCAACCTGATAAGGGAGTTCTCCATCAACCCAAATTTGTGCTTCAAAACGTCGCATAATTGCGGAAAAATGAATGTTAGTTAATTTGGAATCGCGGAAACTTAAGAAACTACAGTCTGACCCTGGACAAATACCGCATCAACGAGATTCTGAATGTTACGTTGAATGTTAGCTCCGTATCCTTTAGATATTGGGATGATAATTTTGCCCTCCGACTTTTTGTAGAACTCAAATTGCCCTGGTTGAATCTTTCTCTTCTCAATAGCATCTCTGTCTTCCTTTGCAACTCGAATTACCCTACCGATTGTTTGTAACATCTCAACTGTCGGAAGATTCCTAAGCATAATGCAATGAGTCAATCCGGGCACATTGATACCTTCTGACAGGATTGAATAATGAAACACAATGATTTTCTTTGTGGGATCATTTCCATATTCTGTCAGTTTGTCAAAGAATACTTCACGACTTACTTTCTTCCTGTCGATATATGCACCGTGCTTTGAAGTGATGTGCATAACTGTGTAACCCATTGCATTCAGATCATTCAACAGTGCAGTTTGTGACAATGACTCCCAAATGATTTTTGTTGATGGTGCTGCAACCAGAACTTTAGGATTCTCTTCCTCGACTTCACTAAGAATACCTATGACATTACTTGCATCGACAAGTGGTGCATTCTCTTTCGTTCGTATCTCGTTGAACTCATAAGTTTCAACTTTAGGGGAAAGAATAGTTCCCGCGCTTATCAATTCAGTAGCAGACACCGAGACAATGTTAGAACCATAGATATTTGTCTGATTCATTGCAATCTTTGGAGTTGCAGTGAAGAAATAAGTATGATCTGAAACTTGAGAAGTATGTGCAACACCAACTTGAGTTGCTGGTTTCACTGCATTATGTGCTTCATCAAAATAAACAACATTCATAGGAATGCCAGACTCATTCACCCTCTCAAGAGATTTGTAAGTTGTGAATATAATATGATGTTTATTCAATGCTTTTATAGCAGCATCATAAGTTGCAATTACGTGTGGTTTTGTTGTACCATTCTTGTGTCCAGAGTGAACGTGAGTAATTGAAATCTCTTCATCTTTTAGAAACTTTTGAAACTCAGATGCAAGTTGCTCAGACAAAAGAATACGAGGAGCAACAACAACAATAGTGAGTGGAGAATCAGATTCTTGAATACGATTCTTTGCATCTGTCATAAAGACATATGTTTTACCACCACCAGTAGGAATGAAGATAGTTCCTTTCTTATGCTTTTTGATCTGAGAAACAGCAAGTTTTTGATAAGAAAGAAGTGGCATAGAAAAGAATAAAATTTGAGTGTGGTCCCTCTCGACCACTTAACCAATATAGACCATTTTGAGGTCTGTGCTCATTTATTGTGCCACTTCTACAGGTGGCACAGTTTTGTTAAGTAAAAGCCCTTATCCAGAATTGAACTGGAAATTGATGCTTACAAGGCAACTGTTATACCTTTTAACTATAAGGGCAAAGGAATCACATAAATTCCATCATAAAATAATCAACAGTTACTTCTAGTTCTGCTGCTTTCCTTTCAATTTCCAACCAGAACTCTTCAGCAAATTTATCATCATCTTCGTTGCAAAAAAGGTCAAGTGTGGATTCGTACATTGTTTTTTTCTTTACTTCGTAACTATACAGAGAATTAACTTAGAAGTCAAGTGCTTTGTGCCGCTTTCTTAGTTGGCACATCAAGTTCTTCTATGATCATTTGTTTTGGAAGAAAGTTCCAACAATAATAACTACTACTAAATGTAATCTTATCGTTAGGTCTACCATCAGGATTATTAAATCTCATCCTTTTATCAAACATCAGAAGTTGAAGATCTTTATCCTTAAATAATTGCTTTGGTGCAGAATCATTCAACCAAGTGTTCGTCATTATCATTGCAAAAGGTTTGTTAAATGATAATGCTCTTTCAAAGTATTTTCTCTTATTAGTAAAAGGTGGATTTGACACGATTACATCCCACTTATGAAACTCTGGTTCATAAGTTAAGAAGTCGCACCCATCTTCAATATGAGAATGAATCACTTCATTCTTCTCTCCAATCTGTTTTACAAACTCACTTTCTTCAGTATCAAATGGACACCATACGATAGCGTCTTTAGGGATATATTTTAGAATTGGTTTTACACCATAATCAGGTGTATATGATTCATCATTACTTCCTGATGAATACATAAGATTTTTAGAGTTTAACATAAATCAACCAAAAATGCAGGTTCCAACTGAATAAATTTCTTTCTTAGAGATAGTTATGCCAATACGAGGATCTTTCGCATTGCCATTCTTTTTGTTTGGATATTGTTTCTTTGCTTTGGGAAGAATAATAGCAAGTACATCATTACAATCTAACTTCCAAACTTCTACAATTTTACCACCCTCATAGCGTGCATAATAGTGGTTCTTATATTTACCAATCTTATCTTCGATCAAATATCTCTCTTGTTCTTCCCAAGTATCCTGAACACTAATTCCATTATAGGTTGCATTTATATTTTTGCCAATAGTTGACTTATATTCTGCTCCACCATCTTCATCATAAGCATCAGCACCACTATAATCTTTTGCAATTTGATGATTCAAAACACCTGCCATATGAATCTCTCTAGACCTTGCATAAGAAAAAGGATCACCCCAACCCTGTTCATCACAAAGAGAATACATTTGTTCAAAGAGTTGTTGAAACTTTTCTTCAGGAGTCATTTTGTAGATTGTTTTAGTAGTTTGACTTCAGAGTATCTCTCTGAGTAGATTACAATGCAAACATCTCTGAATTTTACTTCATCTAAATGAATGCACATTGTAATATAAGAATCACAAATAAAACGTATAGTACCATTTTGACCTTGATAGCTAATTTCTAAACCTTCATAGTATTCATCTTTCATCTGCTGTAAAGATAAGAACCTGCCCAGTCTGCACGCTTATACATTTCAGTTCTGGATTTTTCATCTAGAAGATTATATCGAATACCTTTTGCAGGTGATTTCCAACTTGCAGATTTATATACATCACCTGTTTTCAAATCTACGAATGCGTGAGCACTTTTGTTTCCTGCTGATGTTACGTGAATAACTTTAGCATATTTCCTACCTTTTTCATACACAAATTGATCTAAACCTTCACCTTCACAAATTTCATCAATTTGTTTTTGATGAAATTCTACATTTTCATTTTGTAAAATGTAGCGTCGGTGTTGATAAATTGCATACTCTTGAAAGTTCGTACGAAGAACATCACAAAACTGTTCAATGAGATCGATTACTTTTTCCATTTGTAAAGTTGTGTTAGATCTTGAAGAAAGAAAATCTGCAAATTCAGTCATAATAATCAAATAGTCAAAGAGTATTCAATCTCAATTTCCTCAGATTCAAGATTCAAATCATTGATCATTTCATAATAATCGTCATAATCTACACCAAGATAACTGGCAAAAGATTCGTAATCATCGTGAAGAACCATTTCATTGACAGACATTGAAGAACTCCTTGATCGACTTTTTTAATATAGCACCACCTAGGTGCTTTGGCAAGCGTTTTGTGCCAGATTTTAGACTGGCACAGCAGGTCTAAAGTAAAGACCTGCAACCTGCATCATTTTACAAAGAACTTCTTGAATTTCTTCAAGTTGTTTATCATCAGCATCACTTTCTTCAAAATCTACAAAATCAAACTCTTCAAGATTTGCACTACCATCTTTATATAATGGTGTATAGTACAATTCACCTTCAGAGCAAACTGTATAAAGGCAACCGTGCTCTTCAGCAGTTAGAAATACACCAGAAAAATTAACTTCTTCCATAATTGTTTTCATAGGTAAGTTATCAGTAAACAAATTGAGAAGGATCACATTCGTGAAGTTTCTTTTCTTGCCTAATTTCATTTAGAATAATTTGAAGTTCAATCACGTCTTGACGTGTATCCTCCAAATCTTCTGAAATCATTTCCGCTTGATAAGCACTTTTACACCTTTTATATTGTTTGCAAAGTTTATCATATTTTTTCTTTGCAATCTTAAGTTGCTTTTCGTATTCTTGAAGAGATAGTTTGAATTTCATTTTGAAATAAGAATTAGAATAATCAAGATTGAGATTAGACTTGTTTAGAAGATTTTGAACAATTACAAGGAAAGCACTTACAAAGTTCTTTTTGAAACTTTGGAGTGTCAATCAATTCACCTAAAGACATTTCACTGTCTTCTTTTATTGGTTTATTGATTTTCTTGTGTTTCATTTTGGGAAATACGAATTGCATTCGTAATTGAGTTGGTTAAAACATATTTATTGTTCTTAACCACAACATAAACTTTTTCTTGGGTTTGGATGTCGTAAGTGAATCGAATTGAAGTCATATGCTTGACTTGACTACCCTCCTAATATAAGGGATTATCCGCCTAAAGTCAAGCATACTGTGCCAGTTCTACAAGTGGCACACATTGTTGTTAAGAATGCATCTCAATATGCATCTTATGAGCAGCACTGTGCATTTCATTCATTGTAATTGAAGGTTCTCCACACAATTCTTCATCAGAGGGTTCATAATCAATAATACTCTCAAGAACTGGAAGAATCTCATATTGAATAACATCAACATCAGATGAATACATTGTCATATCCATCAAGTGCAGTCCATTTTCTTTTTGAACAACTGCATTGAGAATATCATATGCTTTTTGAATTTCAGACATAGAGCTCATTTTGACCACTGACCTCGCTGAACAAGAATTTTACGAATCTCTTCATAAAGAAATCCTTTCAATTTAGAATCCTCTGCTTTATCAAAAGCAGTGTACAGGCGATTGAGATATTCGTCTTGTGTTGTAATTTTCACGACTTTTGTTTTAGTAATTCCAATGTCTTTTAGTGATGAACCTGCTTTTACTTTTGACTTTCCAAAATTACCAGACAACCTACCTTGTGTGCGAAGTTTTGGTTTGATCTTAGAAAGATTTGAAGAAGTCATTTAATCTCCTGAGAAAGCATAAATGAAACTGTTTTTAGTGTTGCTTCATAGAATCCAGCAACATAAGGATAACCTTTTTCTTTATCCTCAAGTGATTTCTCACCTATTTTAAGGTTTTTTTCAATGTCTTCTACGATCCTTTTAATTTTAATTTGTTTCATCAAAAATTCTTAGAAAGTACAATAATACGTTCTTGGAGTTTTCTTGCATCTTCATAACAAAGACGTGCTCCCTCTTGACTCATATTTTTTGGTGCTACACCTAAAATACAATCTGAATGATAATTCATCCACTTTGATGTATAATCCATCATTGCAATACGAAGATCTTGAAGTTCAGATTCAGTAAATTCAACTGAGATTGTTTCTGGTGTGAAAGAAGTCATCTGTCTCATTTGTTTACGAGTAAACTATAGCATAAAAAAAGACCCCCGGAGGGGTCTATGTGGCAGTTTATAGAGTGTCCTCAGTCAACAAGAATGCTGTTAACCCATTCTTCACTCATATTTGCCATAATTTTTACTGCTGATTCTTGACTATCTGCATAACCTTCATCAAGAAGATGTGCAAGTACAATATCAAATGCTTCCTTCATCCACTTACCATCTTTTTTAACCATTTTGGTTCTCTTTGGATCAGTGGGAAGTCTACGTGATCTTGAAATGTTTCTCTCACTTCCTTTTGTAATATCTGCAACATTTGCAGCAGTTCTTGAAGGAGCAAGACTTGAAGGGATTCTACCACCACCAGGACCTTGTCTTCTAGGTGATGCAAATTGCTGTCCTGCCTCTCTTTTTTTTAAGAATGTTGCAGGAGTCATTGAAGCAAGAGGATCTTTTTTAATCCTATCCATATTATATCCACTGTTTGCTTCATCAATTTCTTCATCAGATGTATAAACATCAAGATATGCTTCTTGTAAATTTTTGATGAGATTATTGGAATCCATTTTTAGATTTTTATTCTTCTAAGAATATTTATATTATTTTACAACTTTCCAGTGCTCATTACCTTTTTTAGGTAACCACATATAGTATTGCTTATTCAAAGAACAAACAAAATACATATCATCTTTTTCTTCTTTAACCTCACAAGCGTGAAAATAATTCATTTCAGTAATAAACCTAAACCTTGCTTTTTCTGAGATGGGCTCAACATTAACGAATTTCTTTTTTGTTTTCATTGATGATAAGGGCAATCTGGATGATAAGTGAACTGAGTGCATACTTCGTATGCTCGAATTAGATCTCTATCTCTCTTTACTAGAAATGAATTTAATCCAATGATTACTATTAGTCCTAAAAGAAATTGAGTTGAAAGTTTCATACCAATTTGACCACCTCCATAGTATAGGGGATATTAGGGTGTTCTGGAAAATGTCTGTGCCACTCATAAAAGTGGCACATCCACAAATTTTATCAATAACACAAAATATCTTTAATTGGTAAACTACCAAGAGGTGTTTTTGGACTGTTTGCATAGTTATTTGGTAAATGATGTACCATTGCATTATTACTTATTCTATGAAAATAATCTAATCCAACAAGCATTCTTGAGTGTGCTCCTTCTGGGATATTCCAATAAGTAAGACCTTGAGCTGCTTTCTCTCTTATTCCCCATTTTCCAGTATCAGGTGAACTAGCATCAGTGAATAATAACTCTATGAGTAGTTTTTTATCCATCAAATACATTCCTTGATATGGTTCTCTTAAATTTACAAAAATTTTATCTTCAGAGTAAAAAATATGTGATTGTAAAGATTGAGGTTTAGTTACATCAGTGCTAACATATTCTCCTTCACTATTTACTTCGTACCTAAAAAAAGAAGGTATATATGGAGTTTCTCTTAGAATTTCTCTTGATTCAATCCAGTAATCAAGATTTTTCTTGGTAAATAAAATATCATCCTCAGTATAAAGAAAATGAGAATAATTTGATATCTGCTCTCTAAAAACATCTCTATGACTCCAGGTCAATAAGAATGGATGACCCAAATATGATGGAGTTATGATATGAAGATCTTTATTAAATACATTTTCTTT
>Ga0099851_1000010_pt1 | contig 74380 bp, 72 predicted proteins | sample CB_VirMetaG_6_FD_78176 | JGI IMG/M metagenome (GOLD analysis project Ga0099851, IMG submission 78176) | Freshwater to marine saline gradient viral communities from Chesapeake Bay - CB_1508_2 Viral MetaG | ecosystem: Environmental > Aquatic > Marine > Coastal | place: USA: Chesapeake Bay... | reverse complement strand
CGGCGAGCTCGTCGGTGAGGTGGTCTTGCACAGCCTCGAGGCCCCGCAGGGACAGCAGGTTGCGCGGGTCCACCACGCCATCCGTCAGCGGAGCGCCCTTGCGCACAGGCTGCCCGCGCTTCACCGCCCTGGCCTGAGCCGCCGGGAGGTAGTGGCGCGTCCGGCCGACGGTCACGTACTCGCCGCCCTGCGGCGCGCGCTCGACCTTGGTGACCGTCCCCGACTCCAGGGCCAGCGGCGCTGCGTCCGGCAGGTTCTTGGGGAGCCGCAAGATTTCGGTGAGCCGGTGGAAGGCGTTGACGCTCTTCGAGCCGCGCCCCTTGGCCAAGCCTCCCGTGTGGAAGACGTTGAGGGAGAGCTGCGTCGCGGGCTCTCCGATGGCCTGCCCAGCGAGCACCCCCACGTTGGTCCCCACATCGTGGTGGTGTCCGTTCACGCTCAGCCCCATGCACTTCTGGCAGATGCCGTGCGACGACTTGCACCGCAGGGGGGACCTCACCTTGAGGGAGCGCTGTCGGCGCTTCCGCGCATCAGCCACCACCTTCGGCGTGATGAGCGTCCCCTGCACCGTGTACCTGTCCAGGATGTCCGAGTCATCGACGGACATGAAGATGCCCTCGGTCGTCCCGCAGTCTCGCTCCGTGACGAGCTGGTTCATGGTGGAGTTCATCACCTGCTTGGAGATGTACCCGGGGTCCTTCACGCCCTGCACCTTCTGGATGGTGCCCTTCCGCGCACCGTGCAGCGTGGTCCAGTAGGACGCCACGTCCATGCCCTCGGAGTACGACCGCGGGATGAGGCTCGGCACCACCCGGTTCTTCGCGTCCATCACCAACACGGGACTGCTGATGATCTGCTTGAGCTGCGAGGGCTTGCCGCGCGCCCCGGACTCCACCATGCGGGAGATGTTGGTGGGGTTCTGGGCCAGGTGCTCGGTGTTGAGGCGATCGAGGGAGTCATCGAGGTCCTGGAAGATCTTGACGACCCGCTCGTCCTTCCGCTGCTTGCTCCCGGGACCCTGCCGGATGCGGTCCGCCTGGGCCTCGGCCGCCTGCATCATGGAGTCCCGCTCCTTCCGGTTGATGACCTCGAAGTCGTCGAGGCCGATGGAGAACCCTACGTCGAAGGTGTGCTCGTTGCCGATGTCCTTGAAGGCGTTGGCCACCTTGCCGTAGTGGTCAGGGTTCTTCTTGGCGATGGCCGTCAGCACCTTCTTGGTGGTCCCCTTGTCGTAGACCCGCATCTGGGAGACAGGCTTCTTCCCGGTCTCCCGCAGCTCCGGCGGCAGGTGCCGCTCGATGTCCAGCCGGCCCACCGTAGTCTCGTGCCCAGCCACGTGGATGATGTCCGTCCGGTCGATACGTCCCCGACGCCAGGCCGCCCGCGCGTCTTCTCCCGTCTTGAACGTGTGCCGCGTGCGCTTCCCGGGCTTCGACGCCAGGTAGAGGCCGAGCAACGCTTCGTGCCCGGGCGTGTGCATCACGGCACCCGTGCTCGAGCTGAACAAGTTCTTGGACGGGTACATGCCATGCGCTTCCTTCACCGCCTTCGAGGTGAGGGGCAGGTACACGCTCATGGCGTCGCCGTCGAAGTCAGCGTTGTAGCCCGAGACGACGAGGGGGTGGATTTCGATGGCGCTGCCCTTCACCAGCCTGGGCTTGAAGGCCATCACGTTGAACATGTGCAGAGCGGGGTCGCGCTTCAGTAGAATGGGGCGCTCCTGCACCGCACGCTCCAACGCCTTCTCGGCCGCGGGACCGCGGGCCTTGACCTCGTTGATGGCGTCGAGCATCTTCCAGCCCGCCCGGGCAAGGTCGCGCTCGATGAAGGGCTGGTACAGCGACCAGGCCACCTTCTCGGGCACCCCGAGCTCGTCGAGGTCCATGCCCGGCTCCGGGATGATGATGGACCGGGCCGAGAAGTCCTGGCGGCGCTTCATCACGCGCTTCTGGAAGTAGCCCTCCTTGGGCTGATCCCCCGAGATGATCTTGAGCACTCCCTGGTAGTCGCGCGGGCCCGGCGCAGCCGCGGCGCCGACACCCATCAGGGCCTTGACGCCGTCGTACAGCTCGGAGCGCACCGTCTCCATGTGGGCTGCGGGCAGGCCTGCCCGCTTGTTGCTCCGGAGCACGTCGTTGGAGGCCGCGATGCCCTTGTAGAGGTAGTTCAAGTCGTTGGACGAGAGGGAGCCGTCGTCCTTGACCGTTACGGGGCGCATGATCGGCGGGACGACGGGCACGGACTCCATCATGTAGACCGTGGGGTCGAGGTTGTTGGCCTCCAGGGCCTTGAGGATGCGCAGCTGCTTGTGCAGCTTGCTCCGCGTGGCTCCCTTCGCAGTCGCGAGCTTCGCAGTGATGGCTTCCCGCTGCTCCGCGACGTTGACGTCCTCCAGCAGGGCCTTGATGGCCTCCCCGCCCCGCTTGCCCTTGACCTCCACCCGTCCCGCGACGATGTCCGCGTAGCGCTTGCGGGTGATGTTGAGGAGCTTCTTGACCGCGTCCTCGAAGAGCGGGTTCGGCATGGGCTCGGCGAGCTTGAAGTGTGCCCACTTGTCCCCGAGCATGCCGCCCGTGATGTCCTCGTCGAACAGCCCGCCCTTGAGCGGACGCAAGTCCTTGCCGCGCACCACCAGCCCGGGATCCTTGAGCTCCCCGGCCGACATCGACTTCACCTGCTCCTCGGTGAACGGGACCAAGGTCAGGCTATTCCCGTGCTTCCGTGCGTCGACGCGCATGGCGTTCAGGTAGGAGAGGAACTTCTCGTAGGCGAAGGGCACCTTCGGGGGCGGTAGCGGCGTCCCTTCTCGCAGGGCATCCCACAGCTCGTGGTTGCGGGACGACTTGTAGGCGAACATCTCGTGGAGGTTCTCCCGGGCTCCGTGCGCCAGCATGGAGTACATCCCGAGCTCCCCCAGAGCCTGCCCCCCGTGGGGAGCGCCCCCGGCCGGCGCGTGGTTGATGTCGTAGGGCGCGCCGGGACCGCCGGCACGGGCAGAGACCTTCTTGCCCACCTGGTGCTTCAGCTTGACGATGTACTGGTTGCCCGCCAGGATGCGGTTGGGGAAGGGCTTCCCCGTCCGAGGGTCGATGAGCTCGTCGCGGTCCTGCAGACCCTCGGCGGCCAGGTCCTCCTTGACCATCGCCAGGTAGTCCTTCTCGGCCTCGAAGTTGCGCACGCCGTAGGGCTTCCCGCGCTTCTCGGCCACCTTACCCGCCGCGGTCTCCAGGATCTGCCCGAGGTTGATGCGCCCGGGCACGCCCAGGGGGTTCAGCGCGATCTCGACGTGCTCCTTCTCGCCGTTCTCTCCCTCCTTCCAGGGCATCTCGGACACCGGGATGATGCGCGTGATGACGCCCTTGTTGCCGTGCCGCCCGACGACCTTGTCGCCGATCTGGGCGGGCTCTCGGGTCTTGACGTAGACCGTGACGTCCTTGCCCTTGCGCACGACCTCGGTGACCTCGCCCTGGTAGGGCTTGTCCCACACGACGGAGCGGTCCCGGTACTTGTCAGGCCGCCCTCGGCGGAACTCCCGGATCTGCTTGCGTGCCTTGGTCATGGGGGGCTTCCGCAGCACCATGATGAGCGGGTCACCCTCGTTGAGGATGGTGCCGGGCTTCACGATGCCGTCCTCCCCCACACCGCTCAGCTGCCCCTTGCCGAAGACGTAGGGGTACTCTGCCAGGAAGGTCTTCCGGCTGAGGATCGTGTCAGCATCCCGCGCTGTGGACTTCTTGTAGAGGTGGCGCGACGCCAGCTTCCTCGCAGCGGCCTCCGAGATGACGATGCCGTCCTCGAAGTTGTACCCCATGAAGGGGATGTAGGCGGTCCGCAGGTTGGTTCCGAGCGCCAGCGTCCCGTCCTTGGTGAAGGTGGAGTCCGCGAGGAGCTGCCCCTTCTCGACCTGGTCACCCTTCTTGACCTGGACGTCCATGTCGTAGAGGGAGGTCCCGTTCAGCGGGAAGTTGCGGTAGATCTGGACCTCGTGGTCCTTGTCCCCGTCGTTGATGATCACCGCGTCCTTCTTCACCGTCTTGACGACCCCGGCTACGGGGGCCCGGCGAGAGGCGTACAGGCCAAGAGCCTGTTCGAAGGTACCCCCGCGGTCCATCTCGACCTGCACCAGGGGAGCCTCCCGGTGCTCCAGAGGCACGGCCTGTTCTTGCTGCTTGGCCGCGGTCATGGCGCGGTTGCCCTGGTTGTTCTGCAGGAAGGGCACCAGGTTGGACGCTACACCGAACAGGCTGCGTGGGCTGGGGAGTACGTAGTCGACCTCGCTCGCAGGGACCGTGACGACCTCTCCACCACGAGTAGCCTTGACCTTGGCGTGACGGGCTACCAGCTTCTTCCCCTTCCGCTCGTACTGATCGGGGAAGGCCACCGTCTGGTCGAGCACGTCCGCGGGCTGCATGCGCCGCGTCCTCCCCGTCCGGGCGTCCACCAGCAGCGTCTCGAGCTCGTTGCCGACCTTCTTCACACCGAGCGGCAGCGAGAGGGTCACTCCCGTCTTGTCGCTCTCCGGGGTGTGGATGGGGTCGAGGAAGCCGAGGTGCGACGGGCTGATGAGCTTGGACTCCTCGGACACCACGTGCGCCGACTTGTAGCCTCCCTGCTCGCCCATGATGGTGGTCTTGAGCTGGCCGGCGAGCATCTCCAAGGGGTTGGTCTGCTCGGGGTTCACCGTCAGGTCAGAGGTGAAGTAGCCCTGCACTGCCCGGTCGAACGGATCGGCCTTCACCACGCGGCGTACGTTGCGCGTGCGCCCGCTGGCCAGAGCGTTGGCCAGCTTCCGGCGAATGCTCGGCGCCGCACGCTTCAAGCGGCCGTCGATGAAGTCGTCGATGGTGTGAACGGACTGGAACTCCAGCGAAGTCTTCGGGTCATCCTCCCGGCGCCCCTTCGACATGTCGAGGAGGTTCTCGGTCGCGCGCAGGAGGACCTCGTTGTCGACAGTCTCGAACTCGGCGCCCAGCGTCTTCTTGGTCGTGTCCGCCCGCAGCCGGGTCTTACCGAGCAGCTCGCGGAACAGCCCAGCGTGCCTCATGGGATCCGCGGGCTGCTTCTTGTTCACCGCCTTGTAGAAGCGGGAGTAGACCTGCTCGGCCGAGGCCCGCTCTCGATTCTTCTGCACGATGGCAGCTCCCCAGCGCTGCTCGAGTTCCCGGTCGGAGACCCCGGCACCCTTCAACAGGTGGTACAGCGGGATGTTGGAGTTGCCGTGCTGCAGGTAGTAGACCGCCTCCTCGGGATCGAACCGCACCTTGAAGGTACGCCCGTTGGCGAACTGGTCCCTGTTGGCCAGGTTGAACTCGGCCAACAGCGCGCCGTTGCTCGCCGTGCGGTGGTACACGCCGGACTTCTGCCGGAACTGGGTGAGCGCCTGGTACTCCCGCCCCTTGACGATGTAGCCGAACCTGTCCGTGGTCTTGGGCAGGTGCATCAGCAGGACGCGCTTGCGGTCGATCTCCTGGCCCTCGCGCTCGAGCACAGCATCCCCGTACACGGGCACCGCCCAGGTCTTCCCCTCCTGCAGAGCTACCCGCTGCGAGCGCAGGTCATGCGTGTCGAGGTTGTCGTCGACCTCCACGTTCTTGAGGACGACGCGGCCGCCGCGCCCCTCCACGGGGAAGAGCTCCATCAGGGTGGACGAGACCTTGCTCTTGAGGTCAGCGAACTGTTCGTCAGGGCTCAGGTACGGCATGAGGGGCTCCTACGGAAGCGCTCACATTCTCGCATAAGGACTATGACGCCAACTACCACGACTTGGAGGTAACCCGCGTGCACGGTCCCCGTACCCACACTGATGAGCTCTGGGATGACCTGGAGTTCGGCCTGAACCCCTACGACGACGAAGACGACTACGACGACCCTGACTTCGACGTCGATGACGAAGAGGACACCGACTGATGCTGTTCACCGCCTTCTGTACCTGCGCCATCGCCTGGGGAGCTCTCCTGGGCGTCAGCGACTCGTAGCTCAGATCACCGCGTTCTGGCGACGTGGGGGCCTCTGCTCTGGCAGCGGCTCCTGCGTCGCCGCCCTCACCTCGCTCATCTTTTGCAGGATGAGCTTGTGCAGGGAGGGGCTCTGGCGAGCCATGTCCTGGAGGACCCGGGCCTGCTCGTGCTGCTCCAGGCCGAGCAGGCGCTTGGCCCAAGCATCGGCCAGCTCGATGACGTTGACGTTGCTGACGTGCTGCTGGGCAGGCGGTCGACCGGGAGCCTGGGGCTGGCCTGCTGCCAGTGCGGGATCCTGCCCGGGTGCCGGGGGCTGGCTCCCCATCACCTGCGTCTGCTCCCGCTGCAGGCTCTCCTGATGCTTCCGCATCATCTCCTCGGCGCGGATCTGGAACTTGGTGGCGACCTGCTGGGACTCGCCCTGTGCCTCCGCCTGGGCCAGCTGGTCCTGCCGCTGCACATCGTGCGCGCGTCGCTGCTCCTGCTCGATGAGGCGCAGCTCCTCGAGGGAGTCCTTGTCGAAGTCGGCCAACAAGCTCTTGTCCGACAGCTTCTTCATCTGGTTGAGCGACAGCAGCAGCTGCTTCATCTGCATGTCGTCGGCCATCTTGAAGGACTTCATCCGGGCCGAGACTGGCTGCCAGTTCATGAACCGGGAGACGCTCGGGATCAGGAAGTGCTGGATGAAGTGGTGCAGCATGTCCCGGTACATCAGGAAGTGGTTCTCCAGCATGCGCATGGAGACGCTCGAACCTGACCAGGTCAAGCCCCCGAAGGCGAACTCCTGAGGAACCCCCATGCCCACGACGATGTGCTCGGACCAGGCTCGGATCTCCTGCACAGGCATCAAGCTGCGCCCCGTGCCGCCCACACGCTGGTACCCCACGGGGAGCGGCAGGATCGGCTTGTGGTTGGGGTCCATGCGCCACTTGACCAGCTCGGTCTCGATGCGCCGCTTCCAGTCGGAGAGGTTGACGTGCAGGTAGGGGTTGGCGTGGGCGTCGGCCGTGCTGGGGAACAGGATGTCCAGCGGGACCAGGTGCTCGAGCATGATGGCTTCGTTCGCCTTCTTGAGCACCTGCAGGTAGAAGCTGTCCTTGAGCGCAGGCAGGATGGGCGGGTAGCCCCAACCGGAGTCGTTCCCGCTGACGGAGGGTGTCGGCGCTCGGAAGTGGAAGACGTTGCCCGCCACGAGCTGCACAGGGCGCCGGTGACGCGCCGCCCGGATGAAGGTGTGCGGCATCTCCTCGAGGTAGGGCTTGTGCTTGTTCACGATCTTGGCCCGGATGCGCTCGGGGATCGTGTAGGCGTACTCGGATGCCTGGGTGATGGGGTTGAACTCGATGGAGATCGACGAGGGGTCCCAGCGGATGATCTTGATGCCTCTGTAAGAGAGGTACCACTCATCCTTGACCTCGGCCGGCGCCGTGGTGCCGCACTTCGGGCAGTTGAGCTCGTAGCTGAAGTTGCGGAACGTCCACTCCTGCTGGTACTTCAGCCGCTTGATGCGCTCGCGGAAGCCGCAAGAGCGGCACCCGAGGTACTTGTGGAAGGGGTAGAGCAGGCTGACGATGCAGTTGCCGTAGGTGTGGTAGTCCAGTCCACCCTCGAACATGAACCGCTGGATGTTCAGCACCCGGAAGAGCAAGTCCTCCCAGCGCTCCTTGTTCTTGCCGAACCCCTCCATGGGCTCGTCTTCGATGATGAGCCGCGTGATGGGGTACGACGCCATCTTGCGGGTCGTCGAGCTGATGAGCGGGTTGGCGACGGCATGGTAGCGGCACCACTTGAAGAGGTGCTTGACCGTGGTGGGCAGCTCCATGTGAGCCGCATCCCACCAGGCCGAGGGGTACTTGAAGCTGTTGTTCCTCCCATCCAGTGAACCGAAGGCGTAGCTGCTGCTGCCGCTCATGCGGTACCCGGAGGATGGACCGAAGCCGCTACCCGACATAGGCTTAGCTCAGGACCTTGGCGCCCACAGCACCCGCACCGACCGCTCCCAGGCCGACGCCCGCAGCAGCGGTACCGGGGTTCCGCGCGGCGAAGTTCATGGCGTTGGCTCCGAAGACCCGCGCCCGCGTCTTGAAGCTGGCCTTCTTGCCGGCCTTCCAGTAGCCACGCTTGCCCTGCTTCACGCCCTTCCGCAGGCCGCGGATGCCCGCGGTAGCCGCCCCGCTGCCCGTGGGCGCCGCCTTGGAGATGATGTGGTGGCCCGCCGACTTCAGCCCCTTCTTGATGGGGGTGAACCAGCCGGCGGCGATCTTCTCGAGCTCTTCCTCGAACGCCATGAGGATGATCTGTTCCCTGACGGTGTCGTACTGGCTCATCGTAGCTCCTGGAGGATCTGCGGAAGTTGGCGCAACTGCGCCTGCACCTGCTGATTGTACTCCGCTCGTGCCTTCCTGACCTCTATGACGTGGTTGGCCTGCACCTCGGCCGCTGTCGAAGGCGTCGTGATGTAGCGGTTCCCAACACGCTGTAGCACGGCAGCCACCTGACCTACGTCCCGAAGGATGCCCTTGGTGCTATCGTGGTCCGCCAAGGTCGCCTGTGCAAGGTCGAGAGGCTCCTCGAGGTACCACACGCCGTCGTAGAGTAGCGCACTGACGATGTACTGCAGCACCTCGGCCGAGTAGGCACGCGAGGCGTCCAAGACGCGCGCCACGTCCAACGCGATCGCGATCTCGTGCGCATCGGGGGGCTGAGCGTGGCTGAAGACCGCGCCGTGTCCGAGGATGGCCGCCGTCACGTTCTCGAACACTCCCCAGTCGTGCCAGAACGAGGGCTGCCGGTGCATCAGACGCACCGCCTGGATGCGCTCCTGCGTCATCGCACCCACGGGGACGCCTCCACGCTCTTCCAGCTCGAGGAAGAGCGCCTCGGAGTCCCAGTCGATGTACTCGGGACCAAGCAACTGCAGAAGCAGCGTTGTGAGGGGCTGCACGTGAAGCCCCATCCCGTCCTCGAACGGTCTCGCGGGCTGGAAGAGGGGCTTCACGTGCCCTCCTACTGCAAGTCGGTGACGCTGGAGGCCATGTTGGCCAGGATCTGCCGCTGCGGGAGCGGCATGGACGTGAAGATGGCGACCGGGTTCTTGCAGAAGGCGTTGGCGAGCTTCTCTCCGAAGCGCTCGACCAGCACCTTGCGCCCGTACTCCGCCAGCGAGCGGAGCTCATCCTCGGACACGGAGAGGATGCCCGCCTCGTAGCGCGTCTTGTCGGCAGCGGTCTTCACCGTCCACCCGAAGGTGGAGTAGTAGGGATCCGCGATGCCCTGGTCCCACAGACGATCCAGCCCGTGGCTCTCATCGAAGGTCTGCAGCGCCGCGGCGAACTCGTCGGGCGGGAGCGCGGTGCGCTGGGCCGCGACCTTGGTCAACTCGGCGCGCACCTTGGGCGTGGCCCCGATGTCCACCAGGTACGCGGCGCGGGCGGTGAGGTGTCCCTGCAGCCCGGGGGAGTAGTCGTTGCCCGCGTACTGCGCGACCGCCCCCTCCACTGGGAGCCCTGCACGCTCGGCCACACTGGCGACCTTGGTGGCGAACTCGCGTCGCTGGCCGGGGGCAAAGCCCCGCAGGTGCCTGTCCAGGTAGGTCATAGCGGTGCGGGCGTCCTGCGCGCTGGCCAGGGGGTATCGCTTCTCGTCCTCGAGGGCGTAGACGACGTCGTCCTCGGGAAGAGCCTCGGCCTCCTTGATGATCTCGCGACGCTGACCCGTGATGTCGACCAGGTTGGTCGTGGGGGGTCCGTCGTGCCTCGAGGCTGCCTCCACCAAGCTCTGCGGGGGGTCGATCTGGAAGTGATTGCAGGCGAGCAGGAGGTTGGCCGCCGCGACCTTCTCCGCCTCTTCCGGCAGCACGTCATGGGTGGCGTGGAAGTAGAGCGCCGACAACCAGGTGTTCCCCACGTCGTTGGTGGGGAAACGCCTCAGCGTGCGCTGCTGATCGCTCATCACCAAGGCGTACTGGTTGTTGTGCGCGCTCTCCGCCAGGACCGCAGCAGTCTTGACCAGCGGCGGGAGGTCCGAGGGGTCAGGAACGAAGCCTTGGAGGATCCGACCTTCTCGGTCGTCGTAGAAGTCGATCACCTGGGTCCGAAGGTCCATGGGTACTCTCTCGGCTGGAGGCACAGGATGCCGAATATCGCGCATAAGGAGACTGGTCGCATCAACACCATTAGCACAGGAGGAGCCCCCGTTGCCACCGAACGACAGGCTCTACCAGCAGCTCCGCCGGGGTAACACGGCGGCGCAGCCCCCTCCGCAAGAGCAGTTCTCCTTCCAGGGAAGCTCCAGCAGTCCTTTTCGTCCCCCGCGAGCTGCTCCCGCCGCTCCCACACCAGCACCCGTGCAGGCTCCCGTGAGAACTACCACCCAGACCCTCCGCCAGCCTACCGTCCGCACCAACGTCGCCCCCGCCCCGCCGCCGGCCGCCACGCCGCCCCGTCAAGCCGACGGTGACCGCCCCTCCGCCTACGCTCCCGTCGCCGCCCAGAAGCCGGGGGAAGTGCGCAAGTGGAAACGCCCCTCGTTCTGGGACATCATGAAGGACCTCGGTCTGCGCATGGTCGAAGCCGGGGTGCAGGCGATCGCCGCCGAGGTCGCCTACTTCTTCACACGTCGGCGCTTCGGCTCCAAGTACCACCAGGGCACGTCATGACGACCCTGGGGAAGCTACTGGCGGCAGCCAAGGCCCCGTGGATAGCCCAGCATGAAGTAGCGGCCGGGGTCGGCGTGTCCCCGGAGCACATTCGCCGCATCTTCCTCGGAACGTCCTACCCGTCGGGGGAGCTGCTGGAGTACTTGCTCAACGCCCTCGAGGTTCCGCCCGACAGGCGCTTGGTCGCCTGGCGCCTCCTCGCCGAGCACCAACTCGACCCCGAGGTGCGTGCCCACGTCACCCTCTCTCCACACCCAGATGTTCTGCTCAGAGACATCGCAGCCCTGGCTGCCGTCGAAGCCGAGAACGTCCTGCGCCTGCAGCTGGACGCCCGGGAGCGCAAGGCGCTACGGGAGGCCCTCGAGCAGAAGCTGACCGCCGCAGTGAGTCGCCCATGAAGTACCGCCGCATGGACCCGCGCAAGGGCTACCGAGGGGACTACCTCTGGCTGCCCCTGGAGCACGTACCCAACCGAGCGGGTATCCAAGCCTCCCTGACCTTCCCGCTCTCCGACAAGGCGCCTGTGTGTGCCTGGGGAACCACCAGCACGCACCTCGTGGTGCCTCGTGCATTCATCCCGCCCAGCGATGAGGACCAGTACGACTTCGAGATCGTGGATATCCGGCCCAAGAGGTTCCCCCAGGTGGAGATCGGCCCCCTGACCTACGATCTCCGCGGGCCCATTCAGCGCATGGGCTACGCCTCGATGGTGGACGAGGGGGACGGTGTGCTCGCCTTGCTGCCAGGCAAGGGCAAGACGGTCGTCGCCATTCACGCCATGGCCGCGCTCGGCATGCCTGCGCTCGTGGTCGTTCATACCAAGGACCTGCTCTACCAGTGGATCACTCGCCTGACGGAGCACGCATCCTTGGAGCGCGAGGACATCGGCATCGTCCAGGGGACGACCATGGACTGGGAGAAGCCTGTCACCCTGGCCATGATTCAGACCCTCGCAGCCAAGTACGATGACCTCCCCGTCGAGATGCGGAACCACTTCGGGATCGCGGTCTACGACGAGGTGCACCACCTGGGAGCGCCCTGGTTCAACACGACGGCTCCCCTCTGCGGAGGTGTTCGTTGGGGACTGTCCGGGACGCCGCTGCGGGCCGATGGCCTCGACCGGCTCTACATGGCGCACATCGGCGGGGTGCTGTTCGAGAGCATGCAAGCAGACATCGTACCGGAAGTCTTCTTCGTGAAGACGGACATCAACCCTACGAAGGAAGACCTGGCGTCGATGTCTACGTCCTCTGGGGCGAACCTGGCCAAGCTCTACAACTGGTTGGCCGACTGCGCCGAGCGCAACGACATCATCTGCAACATGCTCTGGGGCGCTGTGCAGGACGGGCGCAAGCCCCTCGTGCTCTCGGAGCGGGTCAACCACCTGAAGTTCATGGCGTCCTTCCAGTGGCCCACCCCACACGGGCTCATCTACGGCGGCGTGAAGGGAGAGGCCCGGGAAGAGATCCTGCAGAGCTACGACCTCGTCTTCGCTACGACACCGCTGGCCAAGGAAGGTCTCGACCGCAAGGACCTCGACACCATCTTCATCTGCATGCCCTTCGTAGACGAAGGACGCCTCCGCCAGATCATCGGGCGCATCCAGCGCAAATGCGCCGGGAAGAAGCCGCCTGTCGTCGTGGTCATCTACGACAACTTGATCCCATCCGCGCGAAACATGTGCAACAAGCTCATGCACCACCTCGCCGGCTTCCAGTACCCCTACGCTGTTCAGGAGAGACCCGCAGTATGACCATGCCCACCCAGGAGAAGCAAGACCTCCTCATGGCCCTCTGGGAAGAGTACGCTGCCTGCGAGCTGTGCGCACTGGCCCACCCGGAAGGCCGCGACCGACGTCACATGGTCTTCGGCAGCGGCAACCCCGATGCGAAGGTCGTCATCATCGACGAGGCTCCCGACGAGCACGAGGACGCCTCGGGCAAGATCTTCAGCGGGAACGACGGTGCCCTGCTCGACAGCTACCTCGCCGGCGTGCACTCCAGCCGAGCGGAGGTGTTCCTGCTCAAGGCCGTAGGCTGCCGCGCCACCCGCGCAGAGGACGACGGCTACCTGCGGCACAGGCCCGCGGCCAAGGAAGAGGTGCAGGCCTGCCAGGCACGGCTGCACCGGGTCATCGAGATCATCGACCCCTACGTCCTCCTGGTGCTCGGGAACACGGCCATCAAGGCGCTCCTCAAGGTGCGCCCCAGCGTCACCTCCATGGCGCGCAACCCGACGGTACCCACCTACGACGCCTACACGCAGGGCCAATGCACGCTCGTGAAGCGCACGGCCTACGTGAGCTTCCCCATGCAGTACCTGCTGCGCCCCGAGAACGCTGCCATGGAGCACGGGAGCGACCGCCACCACGCCTTCCGTACCTGGCTCAAGGCGTTCCAGACCGCCGACATGTACCACCACATCTACACCGGGGCCACCCTGCCCACCCGAGGAGAGTGACGTGCCGGACACCACTTCCATCGAACACGACCTACAGGCCCTCGCCAAGCTGCACCGCAGACGGCGCGACATCGAGGAGTACCTGGAGGACAACGCCAGAGCGGCGAAGGTGCGCGAGCTCCGCGATCACATCTCCCTGCTCGAGGGCCAGATCGCTCAAGAGCAGCTCCTTCTGCGCGAGCAGGAACTGGACACCTACCAGGACCTCGACACCGTGACCGAAGAGATCGCAGCCACCGAAGAGCGCATCAAGGAGAACATCCGCGCCCTCCCGGACACCGACCTGGCCGCAGGCCTCCGCCTCGAGGCTGACAACACCCCGTGGCAGGTCACCTCGTCGCGCATCCAGGTGGACAGCTCCTACTCGGACGGCCTGCTCGTCCAGTGCCCCGAGCTGCGCACGCTCGAGGTGGACGGCGACCCCGTAGTGCGCCAGGTCATCGACGCCGACCTGGTGGACCGCCTCGTGGCCCAGGGCGACCTGACGGAAGACGTCGTCGCCCCCTTCAAGCGCACCTCGCGCCGCAAGCACCCTCAGATCCGTATCAAGGAGCTCTCCGATGAGTGACTCTCCGTTCCGCCGCCCGCCCGACTCGGGCAAGCGCGGCTCCGTGGCCACGGCCCGGCGCCCGGGCTCCCCTCCTCACCAGATCGCTCGCCCGACCGAGGCGCCTCCGCTCGACCCGCGAAAGGCGCTCCCCCCGCACCCTGCCAGCGTCGGCATCTCCATCGCTATCGGCACCTCGACCGAGTTCTCCCGAGAGAAGGTCGAGGTCACGGCCTGGTGCACGGTCCCTTGCGGGATTACCGAGCCAGAGAAGCGCGCGGCCCTTCAAGACTGCGTGGACTTCGTCAAGTCGGAGCTGCACGCTCGGCGCGACGAGATCGTCGCCGAGTTCTTCCCGGACATCGCTTCCAGCGGAGGCTGACATGGCCCAGATTCCCCCCAACAACGACATCGCGCACGTCGTGGTGGGCGAGCTTCGCGTTCGCTTCATCGGCGGGCTCAACCCCCTCGCCAAGATGTCCTTCATGGACCCAAACGGCAACACCGTCTCCTTCCTCACCTACGGGGCATGGAGCGAGCGGTCCCTGCAGATCCTGCACGCCCTCAAGGAGTCCATCGAGGACGACGTGGCCGCACACCTGACGCGGCACACCCCGCCGCCGGCCCACCGGCCCCTCGACGACGACCCCTTCGATGAACCGCCGCAGCCCAGCGGGGGGCTCTCCTTTGCGGGATAGGGTTGACGGTCTCCTCCCAGCCCTCTAGAGTCAGCGAGCTGCGCACTCACTTCACCTGAAGCAGCGGACCCCCTGCGGCGCAGAGCAGGGAGGGTCCAGTACGCGGAGGAGGCATGAACCTCGATCTGGCGCTGGTCGCAGCAGTGCTGGAAAGTAGAGACTTGGCGGAGGCGCTGAAAGCGGGGGCGCATCCCTCGCTGCTCGGCGACGAAGCCAAGCTGTTCTGGGACGTGATCACCGAGCACTACGAGAACCACCACGAAGTGCCGTCCGTCCCCTACTTCCAGGGACTCTGCCCCACCTACCAGCACCACACCCCGTCCGACGGCCTCTCGGCCATCATCGCTGAGCTCCAGACCTACAAGCTCGGCTCCGAGATCGACGACGCTCTGCACCGCACGGCAGAGGTCAACGTAGGCGATCCCTGGGCAGCCAAGAAGTTCCTGGTGGACGCTGCCGATCGGATCAACCTACTCAACCAACGGGGACGCACGGACCTCGTGGTCGGGTCCGATCCGGACGCCATCTTCAAGAAGCTCGAGCGTCTCCAGACCGGGCAAGGCCTCCTGGGCTACCCCTGGCCCTGGGACCTGTTCAACAACAACTCGGCCGGGCTCTGTCCTGGCAACCTCATCTACATCTACGGGAGACACAAGACCCGGAAGACCTTCCTCCTGCTGTTCCTCGCCCTGTTCTATGAGGCTCTCGGCCTCCGTGTGCTCTTCTTCACGCGGGAGATGACCGCCGAAGAGCTGGAGTGGCGTGTCATCGCTATCCGAGGGCAGTTCGACTACGGGCGCCTGCTCAAGGGAGACGTCTCGCCCGCTGGGATGCAGCGCATAGAGCAGCTCCTCCGCGACCTCCGGACGCGAGGCAAGCTCATCTTCACCGATGTCGAAGGTGGGCTGAGCGGGTTCAAGGGCAAGGTCGAGGACGTCAAGCCGCACATCATCATCCACGACTACTGGAAGGCGATGGCCGACGATGCGATGGCCGAGAAGTCCAACGCACGCGAGCACGTCTACGTGGCGCGCACCATCGACATGCTCAAGGCCTACCTGATCTCCAAGGCGAAGCTGCCGGCTATCATCTGCGGGCACGCCAACCGGGAAGGGGACAAGACCCGTGGGCGCAGCTCGGTGGAGCACGCCTGGTCGGACCACATCGCCCGCAAGGTGGACCTCGCGCTGCGCATCATCTGCAACAAGCAACAGGACCTCCTCGCCCTCATCCCCAACGCCGCTCGTGGCATGAACGAGGAGATCTCCCTCACCATCAGCGCTCGCCTGTGTGACGGCTTCGGCCAGGCCGTAGCCGACAACACCTCGTGGGTCGAAGAGTACAACGCCAACGAAACGTCTGCCGAGCAGAGCAAGAAGCGCACAGGGGCCGCCCCCGCTGGGGACATTCCCACGAAGGTGGACCTGAGCAGCTTCAAGCCCCCTCGCCGGCCGACTGGAGGATAGCCGAAGCCGATGCTCTCGGACAAGATCAGGAGGCTGGCAGAGCGCTACTTGCGCAACGTGCGCCCTTCTGGTGAAGGGAACCTGCGTGCAGAGTGCCCGTTCCACAAGTCCAAGTCAGCCTCGCGCTCGCTCTACGTCACCAAGGAAGGGAGCTGGACCTGCTTCTCCTGCCACGCGGGCGGGTCCGTCTACCACCTCCTCTACAAGCTGGGCCTCTCCGGAGAGCGCGTACAGCAGGAGATCGGGGAGCTGCGGCTCCCGCCTCCCCTGCCCGAACTGGCCCAGCGGAAGCTGGAGGGGAAGCAGGGGTGGGAGTGGCACGTCCTGCCCGAGTACGTGCTCGGCGCCTACAACCAGTGCCCCCTCAAGATGCTCGACCTGGGCTTCTCCGAAGACATCCTCCAAGAGATGTTCATCGGGTATGACGCGAGCCGCGACCGCATCACCTTCCCCATCCGAGACTATCTCGGGAGGCTCGTGGGTATCAGCGGACGCGCCTACGACGACTGGGTAGAGCCTCGCTACTACGTCTACGAGAAGGAGTTCCACGATATCGTTCCCGGCTACACGGGGGCCAACCGCAAGCACCTGTACGCCTTCGACCGCATCTACGCCGCGCGCTTCTTCGCAGATGAGGGAGCGCGGCCGCCGCTGGTCATCGTCGAGGGCTACAAGGGATGCCTGTGGTGCATAGAGCACGGCTTCCCGCACACCGTAGCCCTGCAGGGCTCCACGCTGACCAAGCAGCAGGAGCGCCTCATCACACGGCTCCGGGGACCCTACTACGTCCTCTTGGATCACGAGCCTGGAAAGGGCGTCTACTTCCCCGACCCGGACAAAAACCGGCGGTGTTCTGCGATAAGGATTGCACAGCGCCTATCGCGAAGTGGGCGTGCCTACGTCTGCCTCTACCCGGACGGTTCCCCCGAAGGAACGAGCCCGGATGACCTTGACACCACTCACCTCTCAGCTGCCGTGACAAACGCCAAGACCATCGGTCAGCTGGCCACCCTACCAGGCGTTGCCTGGACACGACGAAGTCGAAGAAGGAGTACCCCATGAGCTGGAGTGCATTCCGCAATGCCCGCCGCCAGGCGGAGCAGCTCGCGCCGACCACGGCCTACGATCCGTGGGAGGCCGAGATCTACAAGATCGCTGCGGGCGAGCGTGGCATGGTGCGCGTGCTCGCGCCGGCCAACGATGAGCTGCTCGTGCTCAAGCGTCACTGGCTGCCCGGCGCCGGGCCCCGTACCTGCACCAGCGAGTGGCCCGGGTTCGAGGGTCACTGCGTCTACTGCCACTACCTCCACCAGGCCCAGCAGGCCCGGAACGCCGGAGGTAGCCTCACGGAACAGCAGCAGAAGGACATCGACAAGCTGTACCCGCGCCTGGTCTACGCCATCGAGGTCATCGACCTGCGCTTCTACCACCGGGTCAAGGGCTCCGACGGCAAGATCGCCTTCGAGCGCTGCATGTCCGACGAGATCCTGCCCCAGCGCAACCGCTGCCGCTTCTGCAACAGCCACGACCCCTCCGTCGCCGAGCGCTTCATGGGCGGGCACAAGGTCTGGGAGATGGGCAAGACCCACTTCCAGCAGCTGTACGCGGTCAACGACATCCTCGGGCAGACCTGCCTGCACTACGACCAGGCCACGGGCCAGGTCTGCGGTCAGGACGTGTTCCCCGTCGAGTTCGTCTGCCCCCACTGCCAGATGCACGCCTGGTTCGAGGAGCATCACCTGCAGACCGAACCCCCCGAGAAGATCCTGGAGTTCATCGAGCAGGAGCACGAGTGCCCCAAGTGCGGGAAGCGCGGCTACCCCAAGGAGATCCAGATGTGCGCCAGCGAGGCGCATGACCCCGTCCCGGCTACCGTGTTCGACAAGACCCTCGAGGTCAACTGCGCGGGCGAGGTCAAGACCGACCGTTCGGGCCGTCAGCGGAAGTACACCACGCTGAACTTCGACCGCAGCCAGCCCTTCTCCAACATCCACAACGACCTGCAGGGCTACGGGCTGGACGACGCCGAGCTCAAGGCGCTGCTCCAGCACTGGGACCTGCACCACCGCTTCCGTCCCGAGCGCGTGGACCGCTCCAAGTTCAGCTCCGACGCCGAGTACGTGGCGGCCGTGCTGGACGTGCAGGCCAAGCAGCTCAAGCGCCCCAACCCCTACCAGGCCCAGACCCAGACCCGCTCCGCCCCCTGGGGCGGTGGCGGAGGCCAGCGGCAGTTCCGCCGGCCCCAGTAGATAGATGGGCTGGCATGAGCGGTCAGACGCCCTGCGGTGCTTGAGGCACCGCTTGGCCCTGGCCCACATGCACACCCTCGTACAACTCGAGCTCGGTGACGTGGCACAGGCGAGGAGGTCCTACGAGGCCTACCTCCGCCTGTGCCACACCCTCGCCGTGCGTCCCAAGAGGAGGCTGAGTGTTCTTTTTGAGCAAGGAGTCAACCCGCCAGATGGGTGACAACGTCGTGCTGCTGCAGCTCGACGACGGGCGGGTGTACCTGGGCAACACGCAGTGGTGCCTACTCCTCCCGCACAGCGGCTTGCTGCCCGCCCACGCCAGGGACATCCTGGCCCAGGCGGGCGATGCCCCGGTTGACTGGCGCGTCATCTACGCCAGCAGCATCACTCCTGACAGGTTCCTTCCCCCCTACTGCCGCAAGTTCGTCCCCGTGATGGCCGAGGGCTACAACGTCCCCACCATCACCGCCGCGACTGCAGGCCTACCCCGCTACGACGTGCTCACCCGCCGAGACATGCACGCTTCGATGACCGAAGCGTACGTCGCGGGCAAGATGACGACGGTGTACGACTCCGAGCAGGAGCGCGACACCCCCGTTCCCCTGCGCGACAAGGAGCTCTACTACGTCTACAACGACGGCGAGATCTACGCGAGCATCAGCGCTCCGGTGTTCCGCCACCTGCATGCGGCGGGTGTCCAGGTATTCGTGCCCTCCCCCGAAGCGATCTACGACAGCGAGCCCCCGCTCGACGCCCCACCTCCCCTCGTGCTGTTCCACCCGGAGCACCAGGTCATGGGGTACCTCCACCCCGAACGGGACCGCAACGCGAAGGCGCACAGCGGCACCACGTCGGCAGACGGGAGGCCCCTGTGGGTGCACGCCTCCCGCGCCTGCTGGGCAGGTGAGATGCTGTCCTGGGAGCGCCTGCTGTCCTGCCTGGAGACCTACGATCCCCTGCGCTTCGACCAGGACAACCCGTGGAAGCTGCGCCTGGAGAACGGGCAGATCTCCTGGGAGATGAAGGTCGCCGTCTCGTCGCTACGCTGGCACGGCATCTCCGACGCAGACATCGTGCAGGAGATAGAGGCGCGCGCGCCCGAGGCCTACCGGGAGAACCACCGCCGGCTGCTCGAGAATGTCGCTGCCCGCGTAGACGACATCCAGCACCGCCGAGAGCCTCCCGCGGACTGGTGGGTCAAGAACATGCAGCGTAACGCCAGGCTGTACTGCACCGCCCTCGAGACCCTATCTGCCCTGCTCGGCGAGGACCTCCCCATGGGAGATCTCCCGGCCCTCGTACAACTCACCGATCAGCTCGAAGGAGTCGCCTGATGGAGTTCGTGACCGCGGCGCCGCCGCCCGTCTATGTGGACACCCCCGAAGCTGTGGAGGAGAGTGTACGGCGCTGCATGGACGCTACCCTGCTGGGTGCCGACACCGAGACCCTGCAGATCCTCAGCACCACCATCTACACCAACATGACGGACCAGGCCCTGTACACGGGCCTGAGTCCGGACGAGTACACCCGCTACCTGGTGCCGTACCGCTACCTGCGCCACTTCGCCCCCGTGCTGGAGAACGAGCACAGCGTCAAGGCGATGCACAACATGAAGTACGACTTCCACCGCTTCGCCAACGCAGGCATCGCGGTGGGGGGCCACACCTTCGACACGCTCATGGGGGACTTCCTCTACGACGAGGACACGCGGGAGAACCGCCACAGCCTCGACCAGTGCTCGTGGGACTACTTCGGCATCCCGATGGGCAAGTACAAGGAGCTGTTCGGCAAGGCCGACCCTCGCGAGGTCCAGCCTGGGCACGCCCTCTGGGCCAAGTTCCTCGACTATGCGTCCCTGGACCCGTGGGTGACCCGCAAGCTGGCCGAGCACCACATGGAGAAGCTGGGCCAGGTGCGCCTGTGGCCTGACCTCGACACCACCCTGCTCAGCCACTACTGGGACACCGAAGAACCGCAGCTGCTGTGCCTCTTCGACATGGAACGGCGCGGTATCCGCGTGGACCGGGATGGGCTCGAGCACATGGGAGTCTCTCTCCAGCGGGAGATGGACGATGTCGCCTTCGAGCTCAACTGCATGGTCGGGAAGCCTTTCAACCCGAACAGCACCAAGCAGGTGCGCGAACTGCTGTTCCGCGACCTCGGCCTGACGCCGCGAAGCAAGACCCCCGGAGGGGACCCGAGCTGTGACGAGAAGACGCTGAAGTACTTCGTGGGCCAGGGAGTCAAGGAGTGCGAGCTCATCCTGCAGTACCGAAAGGCGTCGAAGCTCAAGGGCACCTACGCCGAGGGCCTGGCGAAGTGGATTCAGGCCGACGGGCGCATCCACACTACGTACTCCGCTACGAAGCTCACGGGCCGTCTCGGCTCGTCCGACCCCAACCTCCAGAACGTCCCTCGCCCGGACAACGACCCCCACGGCATCCGCTCCGTCTTCGTGCCTGACGACCCGAGCCAGTTGCTCATCGTCGCAGACTATGCCCAGCTGGAGATGCGCATCCTCGCGTGCTTCGCGAACGACCCGACCATGATCCGTGCCATCAACGAAGGCCTGGACATGCACTCGTTCACGGCGGCGATGATGATGGGCATCGAATACGACGAGTTCGTCGCGCTCAAGACCATCGGGGACGCCATTGCGCTCCAGATGCGTCAGGGAGCCAAGAACGTCGGCTTCGGTATCGTCTACGGGATCACCTCGGTGGGCCTGGCTGTCCAGCTCACGCAGAAGCTGGGTCGCGTAGTGTCTCGGGAAGAGGCCCAGGGCTACATCGACCAGTACCTCGCCATCTACCCCGGGGTGCAGACCTACATGGACTCGATGATCGAGCACGCGCGCAAGAAGGGGTACGTGCAGACCATCTGTGGCCGCCTGCGGCGGCTGTCCAAAGCGAAGGCCAAGAACTGGCGCCTGCGAGGGCACGCAGAGAACCAGGCCATCAACGCGCCCATCCAGGGCAGCGCTGCGGACATCGTGAAGAAAGCGATGATCCGCCTCAACAACGACGCCTACCTCGTGCACGAGCTCGGTACGACCCTGCGCCTGCAGGTGCACGACGAGCTCGTCTTCTGCGGCCCGCGGGAAACCCACGCCGAGGCCATGGAGTACGTCCAGTACGTGATGGAGCGTCCCTTCGATCAACCCCTCCCCGTTCCCCTGCCGGCAGAGCCTGCCGCTGTGGAGAACTGGGGAGCCGCCAAGGGCTAAGGCCCACCAGGAGTCCGCCATGACCATCGAGAAGCACGGTGTCGTCCAGACCGACATGGAGAAGAAGGCCCACGCCGCGGCCGAAGCCCAGGCCAAGCAGCTGTCCCGCCCCGAGAAGGGCGAAGTCCGCGAGCGCAAGCAGCCCGTGCGTGAGGAGAAGAAGTAGTGGCTGCCGCCCAGCAAGAGCAGAAGGTGTCGGGAGCCGCGCAGGCCCTGGGGCGCACCAAGAAGGAGCGCCTCAAGGCCATCGACCAGCTGGTGAAGCTCGCTTCGACCTCGTTCGGGAAAGGCTCCTTGATGACCCTCCGGGGGAAGCACGGGATCACCCTGAACGTCGACGCGATCTCCACCGGCTCCCTCGGGCTGGACCGCGCCACGGGGATCGGAGGTATCCCTCGCGGGCGCATCACCGAGATCTACGGCCCCGAGGCTGGAGGCAAGACCACCCTGGCCTTGCATTGCATCGCCAACTGCCAGGCCAACGGAGGCGTCGCCGCCTTCGTGGATGCCGAGCACGCGTTGGACCCCAAGTACGCCGAGAAGCTGGGAGTGGACCTCGAGGAGCTTCTCATCTCCCAGCCCGACTGCGGAGAGCAGGCGCTCGAGATCGTCGACACCCTGGTACGCTCCGGCTCCGTAGACCTCATCGTCGTGGACTCCGTGGCCGCCCTGGTCCCTCGCGCCGAGCTCGAGGGAGACGTCGGAGACCACCACCCGGGCTCCCAGGCGCGCCTGATGTCCCAGTCCCTGCGCAAGATCACGGGCTTCGTGGGCAAGACGCAGACGGCCGTCGTGTTCATCAACCAGATCCGGCACAAGATCGGTGTCTCCTACGGGAGTCCCGAGACGACCAGCGGCGGGAATGCCCTGAAGTTCTACGCTTCCATGCGCTTCGACATCCGACGCATCGGGTCCCTGCGGGCGACTTCGGCCAACGGCGCCCCTGTCATCGGCAACCGCGTGCGCATCAAGATCGCCAAGAACAAGCTCGCGCCCCCGTTCCTGCAGGTGGAGGTCAACATCGTCTTCGGTGAGGGCGTCGACTGGCGTTCGGAGATCCTCGACTTCGGCGTGTCCGTCGGGATCTTCAACAAGAGCGGCTCCTGGTACTCCATGAGCAAGGCCTTCGACGAAGCCGAGACCCGCATGGGGCAAGGGCGCAACAGCGCCATCGCCTTCCTGAAGGACAACCCCAAGGTCACCCAGCGTGCCCGGGAGATGCTCACAGCATGAGCGACTGGCGCCAGAGCCGCTGCCTACTGTGCGGCCGCGAGGGACCCGTCCGGGTCAAGCGCGTCCTGAAGAACAGGACCGCCAACATCCTGGACGGGATCGACCACGCCGACGACTGCCCACGCAAGAAGCGGGCACAACCCAAGCACCTCAAGAAGCAGGCCTGGCGCTCTACCGAGAAGGGAGCTGCCGCCCTGGTTGGAGGCCGAGAGACCCTGCGCTCTGGCGCCGAGAACATGGACGGCGACGTCCGGACGCTCGGCGCGTGGCGCGTCGAGAACAAGAGTACTCGCAGCGACCGCTACCGGCTGAAGGGCTCCACCTGGACTGACTTCGTCCAAGGAGCCCTCGCCGCCGGCGAGGAACCCCTCCTGCGTGTCGTGTTCACCCAGCACCCCCACATCACCATCGTCCTCGCCCGAGCTGCAGCTTTGGAGGGGCACCTACCCGACCGCGGGGCCCTCCCGCTCACCCGCGGGGGTGTGACCTTCGCACGACACGACTACCCCGAGCCCTTGGAGATCCCCTTGGAACCCCGGGCCGTGGTCATGTCGGAAGCCGCCTTCAGGAGATTCCATGCAGACAGTGGACGCAGTAGCAGCCGTTGAGCAGGTGCTGAGCCGCATCGGCAGCTACCCCCAAGAGGTAGAGGTCGCTGACGTCGTCAAGACGCCGTGCAGCTGGCGCCTCTACCTACAGCTCATCGGGGAAGAACCCGACCGCCTCGAGGATCCCGCCAAGGTCCTGCTGCGGCTCTACGAGTACAAGTTCGGGGAGCACGTGCAGCGCTACCTGGCCGCGTGCTTCCCCACCCGCTTCTCTCGCGCAGCTCCTACGCTGTACTCCGGGGTACAAGTACAGCACCTGGGCTACCTCGACGGACTTCCCGTGATGCTCTCCCACGAGTCCACCCGGGTGTTCCCCCAGTTCCCTGCGCGCTCCAAGCTCATCGCAGCGGCCCGCGCCCACATGCTCGGCGCGGAGGCAGTCATCGTCATCCTGGTGGACCGCAACACGCAGAAGTGGTCAGCCTGGACGCTCACGGACATCGACGAGGCCGGGAAAGCTGTGGCGAAGGTACCCGCCTACCTGGCGAGCCTCTGGCGCGGTGAGGGCTTCCCCGGCGGGACAGCGTCCGACAACGACTGCGCGGCCTGCCCCTACGCCACCAAGTGTGATGCAGACCGCTTCGGCCCTCCCGACCCTTGGCCGAGCAACGGCATCCGGGCGGTGCCCACCACCGACATCATCATCGAGCTCGACAGGTACCTGTTCAGCCTGAACTTCAAGGACTCGGGGCGGGCTACGCACTGCATCCATCCGTCCGAGCTCTCCATGACGCCCTGCGACCGCCGCATCGCCTATGGCCTCATGGGCATCCGTCAGATGGGGCAGATCTCGTCGCACCTGCGCCGCATCTTCAACGCCGGGCACGCGCTCCACGACATCGTGCAGATGGCCCTGGCCATCGCCAAGGGAGACGCCTTCCAGGAGGAAGTGCGTGTCCAGCACGAGCAGCTCAAGATCACCGGGCACTGTGACGGGCAGGAAGACGTGCTCGGCTACGAGATCAAGAGTGCGGGGGGCAGCAGCTACAAGAAGTTCACCAAGGCGAAGCGCGAGCATGTTGACCAGGCCAACATCTACTGCGCCTTGCTCGGCTTGGAGCGCGTCCTCTACCTCTACGTCAACAAGGAAGAGGGCGTCATGAAGCAGTTCGTGACGCCGCACAACCGGGTGTCCTGGAAGAAGACAGCCACCCGCTGCGCCCACATCATCAAGACGGTCCAACAGGGCCTGCTCCCCCCGCAGATCGACATCAAGTCCAAGTGCGGGGAGTGCCCCTACATGTGGACCTGCAAGCCCGCTGCGTACAAGCGGCAGAGGAGGTTCTGATGTCCCACACAGGCGGTGCCGCGTTCCCCGTCCCGAGCAACGTCCGCATCGACGAGCTCATCGACATCTACGACAACATCATCGACGATGTCGACCGCAGCTTGGCCGAACGTGCGATCAGCGACAGGCTCCCCATCCCCGCGCTCCCGACTGGCCTCGAGGGCCACATCGAGTTCGCTGAGAACGGGGACCCCATCGTGCCCGCCGACGTCACCGAGCTCGACCTGGTCACACTGGGCAAGCTCTTCGGCTACGCCAGCGGCTGGACCAACTACCTGTCCGCCGAGTACATGCGCTCCAAGGCCATGCACCTGGTCCAGTCCCGAACTGTCCGGGTGCTTCAGAGTGCGCTGAAGATCTACTACAAGGAGGACTGCGGCATCGCAGCGGCCATGCTGGACGCCAAGATCGACATGGATGAGCGCTTCGTCTCCGCCGACGCTGGCCTGCTGCGCATGGAGGTCTACATGCGCAAGACGCAGGAGCGGTTCGAGCAGATGAAGCGCTCCCTCAACCTCATCTCCCGTGAGCAGACCAGGAAGGCCCAGGACGTCGAGAACCAGGATCGGCAGGAGCGCACCGCGCCGGTCGTCAACCCCCAGCGCTGGCGTAGGCCCCGCTGATGTACTGCTTCCAGTTCCCCGCCCTCCCCGTGTCCGTCAACAAGCTCTACACCGTGGCCCGGGGACGCAAGATCCTCACCACGGCAGGTAGGAACTGGAGGCAGGCCTTCCTCGCCGCCCAAGGAGGGATGTCCACCAAGGACTTCCTCGCTATCCGAGTAGAGCGGGAGCAGGCCTACACCCTCGAGGTCTGGTTCTACATCGCCCCCGAAGACCTCTACAACCTCTCCTGGGGCGTGAAGGCGAAGACCAAGCACCCCTACAAGAACGTCGACGTGTCCAACCTCATCAAGCTGGTAGAGGACTGCATCGCCAAGCTGGTGGGCCTGAGCGACCGGAATAACTTCGACGTTCTCCTGCATAAGCGGGAAGCCTACTCACAAGGACCACGCGTGGTCGCTTACCTCTACCCTTCCGCGCTGGAGGACGACCCCCATGAAGCAGGAGCGGCTGGTTAGGCTCGTACTCGACATGCACTCCCAGCTCGAGCGCATGGAGAGTCGGATTGCCGAGCTGGAAGAGCTGTTCCCCGAGGAAGGACCCATGGCCCGGAAGCGAAAGAAGAAGGCGGACGAAATCTGCCTCGACTTCACCCTCGTCAACGATATGAGCACCACGGAGATCGCCCAGTTGTGCCAGATGCAAGGGCACGCGTCGGCCAGCAGGCAGCTCCCCCGAGAAGACCTCATCGCTCTCCTACTGGGAGAGCCCATCGAGACCCCCGACCCACTCGAAGTAGTGCGCGAGCGCACCTACGAGTTCACCCACGGCAACACCCAGATCATGCCTTCCGCCAGCACCTGCGGCTTCGAGTGCTTCCAGTGCCCGCACAACCGCGTCGTTGAGTGCTACACCGCCAACCACCGCAAGGTGACCCCACAGTAGAGGACGCAGAAGATGAGTATCGACATCAACACCCCCACCGCCGACGCCGCCAAGCGGCGCCCGAACATCCTCGCTCTCGCCCAGCTGGTGTTCGGCATCGGCAACGGCCTGGCCGCGGCCAAGTCCGTCACCCAGTTCAGGAACGCCGACCTCGCCTCCCTCATCGACGCCGAGCGTGAGGGCATCTTCTCCTACAAGGCCTGCATCGTGGAAGGCGACAACGGGCTCCAGTGGCCCAAGTCCGACGCCGTCATGGAGGCGCTGGCCGCCGCCCGGAACGACCTGGCCGACGAGAGCATCATGACCGAGCTGGGGCTCGACGTCTCGCTCTTCCCCCAGGTGTTCCCCCAGGCCGACGGCGCTGCCCCGCAGCAGGGCCAGGCCCCGCAGCAGCAGGAGCAGCAGGTTCAGCAGCAGCAGGTCCAGCCGCCTCCGCAGGCCCAGCAGCAGGCCGCCGCGGCCCCGAACTACGACGAGCTGCTCGGGAAGCGCTTCCCCAGCATCATCCGCCATGTGGGCGACTGGGACGTTCCCGCGCTCCAGAGCCTCCTGCAGGTCGAGAAGGCCGGGCGCAACCGCGCCAAGCTGGTCGAGGGCTTGGAGGCGCTCATCGGAGACGCGGCCCAGGTCCCGCAGCAGGTCCAGCAGCAGCAGCAGCAGCAGGTCCCCGAGGATGAGGTCATCATCCCGCACACCGAGCACCCCTCCCCGCAGGTCCAGCAGCAGCCGGTCCAGCAGGTCCAGGTGGGCATCGACGGAGAGGCCCTCGCGGGTGCCCTCGAGGAGCTGGAGGGGCGCCTGACCGAGGCCATGCAGGGCCAGGTCGAGGAGCTCCGGAGCATGTTCGGCGACCTGCACGACCTCAACACCACGGCACGCAGCACGCTCGCTCGCGGCTTCGTCAGCCTCTACGGCATGCAGGAGATCGTGCTCGAGCAGATCGCCACGCTCATGATGTTCGTCGATGAGCACGCCGAGCCCGCCGAGGTGCCGAACGACATCAAGAACGACATGCGCGCGGTCGCGAACCTCATCGGCGACGCCGGGGCGGACGAGGCCGCGCCCGCCGAGAACACCGAGCCCTCCCCCGTGCAGGTGGCGGCGCATCAGGCGCAGCTCGTCCAGCAGCCCGCGGACCCGAAGCCGGAGGCCCCGCGGCAGCAGGTCCAGCAGCCGGCCGCCAGCGACTCCGCTGACGTCGAGATCCCCGACGAGATCACCGCGGACTGGCTCCGCACGCTCTCCCTGCAGGAGCTGCAGCGCGTGGCCGATCACGTCGGTGTCCCGGACCCCTACGCCCACATGTACGAGAAGGGCCTGATCCGGAAGATCCTCCGCCAGGCCGCGGCTCTCAACCAGTAGCGCGGGTACTGCCTCCTCCCGCAACCCCGGAGGGGTCGCCCCGAGAAAGGGCGACCCCTCCACCTGCTTAGGGTCGCCTTTCGCCTACATGCGGCCCAGTACGAGGTCCCGGGGGAGCATCAGGGCCAAGCAGATGAGCCGCTTCATGTCCTCCGACTGAGCGGCGTACAGCTGCTCGAACTCGGAGAGGTCCCGCATCGTCTGCATCTCGACCACGTCTGCGGCCTCGGCATGCTGCCTGCGCTCCTGCGCCACCTCACTGGGGGGCTTGCGGACGATCACGCCATCCACCACCGCCGCCTCTCGCGGCTTGAGCTTCAGCGCACTTCCGATGACTGCTTCGCCCTGCCGGGGAGTGATCGGGCGCGACCCTCGCAGCAGCACCTGCTCACTCTTCACGTTCACCACGTAGTAGAACATCGCGACCTCAGTAGAAGACGATGAGGGTGTAGTCTCCGCCCTGCAGGTTGACCCCTACCGGAGCGGTCACCAGCCAGTCCCCCGAGATCTGGAGATTGCCCGCAGGGTCCCAGGAGACGACGCTCCGCCGGTTGGCGTTGTCGGCGAGCTGCATCTCCACCGCGTAGTGGAACCCGGTGACCGTGTCCTCGAGGAGCAGCAGGCACCCCTTGATGCCCGCCAAGCCCGTTGCGATGATCGTAGCGCCGCCGGCGTTCATGGACCCCGCGAACTCGGCCCAGCGGAGCTCGTCTCCTGCTCCCCAGCCGAGGCCTCCCGTCTTGTGGAAGCGGGCCTGGCTGTCCGCGTCGCCGTCGTTCGCCACGCTCAGCGAAGCGGCCCCGCCGATGCCGAAGACCCAGTAGGATCCCGTACCGTCTGGGATGCGCAACCCCGCGCACTCGATGGTGCCATCAGCGCAGAGCTTGATGAGGTCCTCGACTCCGCCCTCGGTTCCGACCTCGATCACAGGGTTCGCTCCCGAACCCGTCAGCACGACAGGCTCGTCGTCCGCCGTCGTATCGACCTTCTTGGAGCTACCATGGTCGTAGACCTCTTGGAGGTCCTGGTACTGGGCGGGCCCGGCAGGCCCCTGTGCGCCTGCCAGGTTGTAGGCCGTGATGCTCTCGCCCGCACCGGGCTCCTCCCCGTTCGCGAACCGGATCCACGAAGAAAGGGTCCCGAGAGGTCCGACCTCGTTGTAGTGAGTCCCGGCGACCTGGCCCAGTCCACCGACCTCCACGCGCAGCTGCTCGGCCCCGGTCAAGTAGACGACAGGCGCCCGAATCACCCGGAAGGGCTCCCCGGTCGAGGGCCCGTTCGCGGAGCCGTCGATGGTGAGGGTGTTGTCGTCGTCGACGGAGATGACCTCGACGTGCTCCTGGTACGCGCGCAGAGCGACGTAGTCGCCCTCGGCCACAGCGGCCAGGAAGCCACCCGTGGCGCTGCTGAAGGTGTTGCCGTCAGCCGAGATGACGCCGTCACTGCCAGCGATCACCGTGTCCCCGAGAGCGTAGTAGGTAGCCGGCCAGGCGCGCCCGTCCGACTCGAAGTCGGTGCGCTCGACGTCCGACGGCTGCGTGGTTCCGAGGCGCCGCTGGTCTCCTGAGTTGAACACCGTGCCGTCCCGGAAGTGCAGCCGCCCGTCAGCCGCGCGCACGCAGAGCACGAGCCCCGTGTCCGACTGGAGCATGGTGGTGTTGTCCATCTCCCGGAGCACCACGCTGAGCGTGGGATCCTCGGCCTCCCGGTCGAGCTGGATGACCGCAGCGAAGCCGTCCGAAGCCAGGCCCGGCTGGCTCCCCGCCGGGATGGTGTGCTCCCCCAAGGTGCCTACGCGCACCTTGATGGGCGCGTCCCACTCCACGATGCCCGTCGAGGCGTCCCAGGTGAACACCCCGCCATCGGTGATGAAGAGGTTCCTGTCCTGCCGCGTGTTCTGCGTGCTCTCCGCCGATGCGGTCTGCTCGCGCTTCAGTCCACCACCGGTCATGTCTACCTCCAGTCCCCGAACGCGTGGAAGCTCTCGGCATACCCGACGAGCCAGTAGCCGAGCTGGGCACTGACCTGAGCGTTGAGGATCGTCCGCACCTTCCGCTCAGCTCCGATGGTGGTCTTGATGTCGTAGGTGACGTACTCCCCAGCATCCCCGCCCTGGTAGACGTAGGTGTAGTCCGTCCCCTCCGAGCCGTCGTAGCCGAGCCGAAGGCTCCCCGAGCTGTACAGCAGGAGGGAGATGCGCAGCGCAACAGCGGGCACGTGACTCCCGCCGTCGGGGAGCGCCGCGCCGATGTCGTTCAGCGCACTCCCGCCGGCGATGTCCACGGACGTCCCGGTGCTGACCGGGTCTTCGAGCGTGACCCAGCCGCCCTGCTTCACCCCCCGCTTGAACTCACTGCCCGAGGTCACGTAGACGCTGGTGAGGCACCGCAGAGCGTAGTCCCCGGGCGGCGATGGGTGCAGCCCTCCGAGGCCTGGGGCCGTCGGCGAGACGAAGCCCGCCAGCGCGCCGGCGCCCTCGTCGTAGCCCACGTAGATGAAGTTCCAGTCGTCGGTCAGCACAGCTTCGCCGGCCACGACGTCGGAGACTTCGACCGAGAGGGCGGCGGTTGCCTGGTAGACCGTTCCGTCGAGGTGAACCGCACCGATCCCGAGGTGGACTGCATCCGCCGTGAACAGGATCACGTCGAAGCCCCACACAGGGGACGTCGTCGAGCTCACGCCCAGCGACGCGAGCAGGCCCTCGTAGGTCACCAGGGGGTTGTCCGCGCTGGGCGGGAAGGTACCCAGGGGAGAGTCCCCGGCATCGAGGATGGCATCCTCGAGGTCTGCATCGACCCCGGTCAGGTCCGCCAGGGACGTGATGAGGTTGTTGATGGTGAACGTGGTCTCGCCGTCGACGACCTCGATCCCCGGCCCGCTGACGATATCGATGTTGCCCGTGCGCTGGTCTCCGCCATCCACGGAGAGGCTGTTCACGCCAGCGGTGACCGACGCGGAGATGATGATCGAGTTCGTCGCCAACTCGTAGGTCATCGTGATGTTGGTGCCTTCCTTCAGCTTGACGGCACCCTCCAAGGGACCGTCACCCGGCTCGGGCTCCAAGCCGATGGACTCGACCGGGCTGGGCCCTTCACCGTGCAGCCCGACGAAGACCTCCAGCCAGTCGTCCGTGCTGGGCCACGTGAAGAGCGCGCGCGTAGCAGGAAGGCGAGCGCCCGGGGCGTGGTAGATGGGCTCTGCCACGGCCTGCAGGTCAGCGATCCAGATGATCTTGGACCCCGTGCCGTCTCCGTCGTCGTACTCGACGTAGTGGTCCTCGTCGGTGTACGTCCCCACCAGCGCCCCCGTGAAGGGGTAGACCCCGCCTGCCCAGTAGCAGTTCAGCGCCCCGCGAGCCTTCGCACCGTTCCTGTAGACCATCAGCTCCTTGGAGCCAACCCGATAGGCCCGGTTGCTGTAGGCCCCTCCCTCGGTCAGGTCCGTGACCTGAGCGTCATCCCCCGCAGAGAAGTAGGCCCACTGGAGCCCGGAACGCACGCCGCCGAGCAGCACCGCTTCGCCGTCGGACAGGGCCGTCCCGTCCGCCAGGTACACGCGGCCGTCTGTCGCGTCGCGCAGGGCGATGACGAAGACATCCTCCTGCCCGTCCCCGTCGGGGACAGACCCGTCTGCGACGACCGTAGGGGCTCCGAGATCGATGCTCCCTCCCCCGGGCGCCCTGTTCAGAGTCACGTAGGCCACGTCACCCGCAGTCAGGGTCACGCTCCCGGCCGGGATGTAGTTGTCCCCGCTCTTGTGGGGGAAGGCGATGTGCAGCTGGCCGTCCCAAGCGAGCTCCCCAGTACCCTCGTCCCAGGAGACCGTACCTCCGCCGTGCAGCCTCAGCTTGAGGTCATCCCGTTCCCGGGCGCGCATGGCCGTGACCTCGGTCTGCTGCGCATACTGGGTGTCCCGGAAGCCGTTGACCGAGAGGGAGTAGCCCGAGCGCACCCTACGGCCGTCCCACAGGATGAGGTCGTCGCCGTCCCGGTAGGCCACAGGATGGTAGTCCAGGCGGTCCTTGTCCCCCGAGAGCGTGGCCATGAACGCCGCCATGCTGTTCGCCACGCCCACGGATGCCACGTTGGCGTCCGTCGTACGGTCAAAGACGACGTAGGCCACCTTCCCGGAAGCGTCGATGGTGAGAGGACTCGACCCCACGGGGAGGCGATTCCAGGCGGCGCCGCCGAGCTCGTGGGGGAAGTAGAAGTAGATGTGGGCCGACCACGTCAGCTGGTTGGTGGCATGGCTCCAGGCGATGACACCCCCGCCCGTGATGAACAGCCCCTTGGTCCCCTGGACCGTATCCAGCAGCGCGTCGAGCCCGTAGGCCAGGCGCTCCAGCGACCTGTTGACGCCCGTGCCGGATGCCTCGGAGCCCGAGACGAGCTGCTCGAGGTACTGGACGAACTCGAGGTCCGCCGTCATCTCGGCATGGGTACTGAGCTTGTCGGAGATGCTCATGCGCTACACCCGGATCTGCCAGCGCACCTGCATCGTGAACTCCGAGGTCTTCGTGAACGGCGTGATGGTCTTCCGCGCCCAGAAGTCGGCAGGTGTCGAACCAGAGCGCAAGCACATCTCGGAGATCTCCGTGTTGGCCTCGCTCTCGTCGTAGTTGAAGATGAAGGTGACGTAGGGGTTGGCGGTGTCGTACTCCACCTCGGCCAGTGCCTTCAGGGTACTCGGTGAGATGGCGGACTGCAGGTCGGTGTCCGCTGCGGTCTCGGCGGCGGTGCCGTCGCCCAGCTCACAGTACTGCACCGTGACGTCATCGTTGGTGCTCAGACTCCCGGCCTGGGCCGCGGGAACGATGAGGCGCCGGACGATGTCCCTCCCCGAGTAGGGGGGCGTCGCCGGGAAGGACACGAACCCCGTCACCACGTTGCGTCCGCGCAGCACGCGGGCCACCTGCCCCGCCAACGGGCCGTCTGCGTACCGCAGAACGACCTCAACGTGACCGCTGGGCTTCAGCGTATCCACGAACGCCTGGCCAGCCTTGACCAGAGACCGCAGCCAGAACCTGGCCTTAACGATGAGGGCGAACATCAGGCTTCTCCGGGGTCGTTGCGTGCTTCACCTTATCATCCGCGTACGCCGCGGCGACAGGCTTCCCGTCCTTCTTCAACAACACCTGCACGGTGTCCCGCGGTCGGAGGCGGTCGACCAGGGGCTTCAGGAAGCTCATGGGGACTCCTCGGGCACCTGGTAGGTGGCAGTCCCTCCAGCCGTCCCGTACCACCCTGTGAGGTCCCCGAGCCCCGTCACGACGTCGGACCACGCGCCCCGGTTGATGGCCTTGGTCCCGAGAGCGTCGGCGCCCGGGTAGTCGTCCACCAGCGTGAGGCTTCCGGCCGCGACGCTCTGCACCTCGACCACCGGCCCGCTCCCGGGGACCGCTTGCACGCAGTCACCAGGGGCCACGACGCCTACGAGGTTGTCCGTCGTCGCCACCGTGGCGCTGCCGGCGAGGAAGTCCAGCGTCCCGGCGAGCACATCGTCTGCCAAGAAGATGAGCACCTCGGTGTGCGTCGCGGGCGCGGGGGAGGCCAGCGTAGCGGACTCGGGGTCGTCCACGAAGGACACGCGCACCCACTCCCCGTCCGGGAAGACGACGTACTTGTCCACCACGGCTCCACTGCCGATCTCTGCCAGCCAGTCCGACAGCTCTCCGTGGAGCCAGGTCTCCCCGACGCCGCAGCTGGCTCTCCCGGTCAGCATGGTCTCCGCGATGCCGGGGGAAGTTCCCAGCACCACCGTGAGGCGCTCCTCCGGATGCAGCTCGTGGTACTGGTCGAAGTAGACCTTGCGGTAGTCAGGATCCCCGAGAGCGGCCAGGTAGTCCCCGGTGTCTCCCGAGAAGGCCGCGGTGAGCGTGAGGGTCTCATCGTCGAGCACGGCGAGCACGCGGCACCAGGTAGCGAGCTCGCCGGTCACCGGGTCCTCGAACAGAAGGTAGGTGTCCGCCACAGCGCCGGGGCCTCCGATCTCGGAGAGGAAGGCCGTACCCGTGCCCAGAACCACCGCGCTGGCATCCGTGAGCGTGAGCACTCCCGAGAGGCGCTCACGCTGCCCAGCAGGGCCGTACAGTCCGAGCGTCAGCACCTTGGTACGGTGCACGGCACTCCCCCGCATGGCCGCACTCGTGGCCTCCCAGTCAACCTCCCCCTGGTCGAACCTCCAGTCGGCCTCGTCGCCTTCCCACTCAGCGTCGTCGTAGGCCACCAGGGGACCGGAGCACAGCGTGTCCACCAAGGTGTACGCGATGGCCACCGTCATGCTGTCGTCGATATCGATGGTGTCCGCGACCTCCTTGTAGCCCACGAAGAGGGCAGACTTCCACGTAGGCCGGAGCCGCTCGACGAAGCTGGCGGCCTGCGTGAGGTCGGCGGTGTTGAACGCATCGAGGTTCACCAGCACACAGAAGGTGTGGTACTTCTCGATCTCCGAGAGCCCCAGGGGAAGGAACCACTCGGGGTGACTCAGCCAGTCCCGGATCTCCACGCCAAGGGAGAGCGGCTGGTAGGCATCCACCTCGTCCCCGACTACGAGGTCGGTCCCCACAGCCAGCGGGTACAGGTACCCCTTCCCGCCGATCACGATCTGCCCGTACTGCCCCGAGTAGCTCGGGTTGACCGCCTCGACTGCGCCCGCGCTCGCCGCAATGGGGAGCCCGAGCATGATCTGCACTCCTGTCCGAAGCGCCGCGGGGGTGGGGCCCTTGTAGTAGGCGTAGAAGAGGCCGCGCACCTTGGCCAGGTAGTCCTCGGACGACGCCTCCGACAAGCCGACGGCGACGCCGAAGTTGTTCTCGATGAAGGCCTCGTCGTAGCGAGCGTACGGCGCCCACCAGGCGGCCGTGGGCGGCTCCTGGAAGAGGAACACCGAGTCCTGGATGGTGAAGTCCGTGCCCTCGTAGAGCATCGCCGTCGGGGCGCCCACCTTGTCCTGCAGCAACGGCACGGAGACAACCGTGTTGGCGTCGACCGGGTCGAAGTAGCTCAGTCCAGTCACGGCGCCGCGCACTCGCCGGCGATTCGCCACAGCCACGGTCCCTATGAAGCCCGCCGCGCGGTGCCTCAAGTCGAACGCGCACGTACCGAACCTGTCCACGGTGAACCCCGGGTCAGCCGCCACTGCCGGTAGCGTCATGGCCAACGCCGCCACCTGGTGCGCTCCGCGCACTTCGTAGCTCAGTCCAGTAGCGCTGGCGGGGAGCAGGCCGGTGGTGACGGTCAGGGTGGTCTCCGTCACCGTCAGGATCTCGTAGCTCGTACCGGCGTAGACCAGGTAGTCCCCGGGCACGACCCCCTCCGACACGAACTCGGCCGTGTCATCGGCGAACTCCGACGAGTAGATCTCGTTCTCGTCCCCGGTGTACCCGCTCACCCCGGAGACCTTCACCGCCTCTACCTCGAGCACTTCGAGGGTCAGGGCGCCATCGGCTGCCCGGTAGGCGACCACGAAGTCGTACTCGACCTCGGTCGACAGCACGGCAGCGGCCTTCCGGTAGGTCAACCCGCCGGCGGGATCCAGGTGCACGAGGACCGGGTACGGGGCATCCTCGCTGGACGAGTCCCCGACGACGCCCGCCAGGATCATCCCTGCCATGCCCGTCGCCGTCGAGCTGCCGTAGCCGCACAGCGCCGTCCCGTGCCGCTCCACCGCGTCGAACCGCATGCGCGCAGTCCACGCCAGCGAGGCCGCCTCGGTGACTTCTCCCCGCAGCTCCAGCCAAGCTCCATCGGACAACGCCGCACGGTTCGTCCAGACGCTTGCGAGCTCACTGCTCCCGTAGGCGAACATGTCCGGCGTCCCCGCTTCGAGGAAGCCCGGGTCCTCCGTGAACGCCACGTCCTGCATGAACTCGTACTTCAGCCACATCCGCTGCGAGTAGACCGGAACGTCTCGCAGGCTCTTGGAGTAGTCCACCTCCCAGAGGTGCAGCAGGTCCGCCGCTTGCACGCGAAGCATGGCGTCCCACACGGCCTCGAACACCTCGTGATCGGCCATGACCGTGCGGTAGTAGCTCCCCAAGAGGTTCCAGAGGAAGCTGGTGTCGATGGCCGTCCCGTAGACGGGATCGTACTGCTGCTCGATGACCGAGAGCGAGGCTGCTTCGAACACCCCGCCAAACGATCCTCCCAGAACGTACGCCATCAGCTCACCTCCGCGTCAGGCGGGCCTTGGGGGTTGCGGAAAGCCGCCAGGGCGTTGACTGTTCCCCCGAGGTCGTCGGTCGCGAAGTAGCGGAACGCCTGGTGGATGCTCACGTCGATCTCGGTCACGCAAGAGGCCGCCTCGTCCGTGGCGGCCACCAGCACGTGCCCGGTCTCCGGGTCGACTGCCAGGGCGACCACTTCGTTGATCACTCCCTCCAAGACCGGGTAGGTGACCGCCACGCTGCCCTCGGAAGCGGCGTAGCGCAGCTCGGCGGCAGTCTGCGTGTCGAAGGACGCATCCGGGGCGAAGAACACACCGAGGTCGGTGCCCACGTAGTAGTCCGTGCCTCGCGGGACGATGCAGTGTACCGCGGTGACCAAGCTGTGCAGCGGCACCCCGTTGGCCGACGCCCCGAAGGGGTCCAGCAAGCCCGGGCCCGTGTACCAGTCCTCGGTGCTCTCTCGCGCCACCCGCGTCGTGCCGTTCGCGTAGTAGAGCACGCCGCCATCGCGCACCAGCACGGCAGACACCGGGCGGAAGATGGTGTAGTCGTCCTCCAGCGCAGTCACGGAGAGCTCCGGTACCACCTCGAGGTGCTGGTCGGTCACCTCGACCACCCGGTGGGAGCTCCCTGGCAGCGCGAGCACGTCTCCCGGGCGCACTCCATCGCTCTCCCACGTGCGCGGGTCGTCCGTGAAGTAGGGCGTCACCGCGTCGCCGTCAGCGTCGTCCAGCGCGCGCCCGCCGGAGGCTGCGTAGTCTTGCGAGAACGTCGCGTGGGTCTTGGCTGTTGGTACCCCCAGAGCGCCTTCGTAGAGCACGAGCGCTGCGAGCCCCGTCGGGGTCCCCAGCGCCGCGACAACGGAGTCCCCCACAGGAGCCACGGCACAGCAAGAGGTCACGTCGTCAGCCAGGTCAGCGGACGCCGCCAGCGGGGCGTACTCGAGGTACTCATCGGCGTTGCGCAGCGAGAGTCCGACGTAGGGCGCCCCGTCGTCCTTGTACCGCGAGCGCATGGAGTCCCCTTGCGCGTGCACCGTCCCCCTATCCTGGCGGAAGTCTGCGACGCGCAGTCCCGCACTGGTGGCTACTACCAGGTAACCCTCGCAGAACCTGGCCTGGTAGATCTCGGTGGCAGGCCCGCCAAGGAAGTTGCCGTAGGCGCCGCCAGCCGGTCCGAGCAGCAGGACGAAGCGCATCCACACGTCGAGGCTGTCGGCGTCGAGCAGCACCACCTCCACGTCGGTCGTCACCACGAGGATGCGGTCAGGGAAGGAGTCGAGATCCCCCCGGTGCAGCGACGGGGCGCCTTCGCCCTCCTGCGCCCACAGCGCCTTGTACGGTACCTCCAGCGGCCGTAGAGCTCCTTGGAAGTACCAGTAGCCGTTCGCTGCGTAGCCCGTGTAGCCCGCTGACGGGTTGGCGAACTCGGACGAGCTGACATCCACGAACTGCAGGTCCCTGATGTTATCGTTCAGGAGCCGCTGGATGCCGTTCCTGTCCAGTGCGGTGGTGCTGAGCTCAGACATGTTCACCTGCAACGCGAAGACCTGCCGAAGTAGCGCCGTGGAGCCTCCCGAAGAGCTGGACTTCCTGCGGTTCAACTTCTGCGGCGACCATCTGGACTACCTCTCCTTCGTCCTGGAGCAGCTCCGCGCCAGCGGGGACGTGGACCCAGCCTACCTCGAACACGAAGTATCTGCGGCCGCGAGGAAACTAGCATATCCCATCCCCGGAGTACCCACCCTTCGGGTCATCCAAGGAGGCCGCCGTGACGACCCAGAAGCCGAGAGCGCTCCCCCCGAGCCTGGCCGCGGAGCTCCTGAAAGACCATCAGCCTCTGCAGAGCCTGCTGGAGCCCGAACGCTGCCCTGACTGCCAGCGCCTCATGGCCCCGGAGGTCAACGCGAGCGGCCGCATCGTCTACCGCTGCCCTACCTGCCCTACTCCGCCGTGATGGTCGTCCTCTCGGCATCGTAGACCAGGTGCTGGATGCGCGTGGTGCTCACCGTGTCGTCGACCACCTCGGCAGTCCACCTGCGCTGGGCATCCTGTCCCAAGGCCACCAGGGTGAGCGGAGACCGCACCCGCGTGGCGCTTCCCTTCAGCTCATCTACCAGGTCAGCTACCTCGAGGCCGTCGTCGGGCGCGACCGCGTTGATGGTCTCCTCCAGGAGGTCTCCCGCCGCTTCCTCGGTGATGCCACCTACCAGGAAGTCGCCGGCGACGTAGAGCGGGCGGTAGTGCTTGATGAGGATGTCCTCTCCGACGCAGCGCTCGTCCTCGCTCTCGACGAAGTCCTGCAGCGAACTCAAGCCCGACGCGTACCTGTAGTAGAGCTGCACCGCCGGCGCGGTCAGCGGATCCTCGAGATCCACGTCGTCGTTGACCCAGCGAGTCAGCCGCAGGTAGGCCTTCTCTCGTGTGCTGAACGCATCGGATGCGCTCAGGTTGTGGACGGTCCACCCCTCGGCCTTGAACGCTGTCACCGCGAGCTCGGTGTCCGCGGCCAGGTTGCCCGCGGCCCCGTTGAGCAGCGCCTCGACCAGCACGTCCATGTAGTAGAGCCCCGTGTCCTCGTCCTGCTGCATGTCGGCCTCGAGCACCCCCTTGAGTGCCGAGAACGTCGCCGACGGCTTGGCCGCCGCAGGCTCGACCCTCGTGGTCACGTGCGTCTCCCCCGCCACCTCGGTCAGGCTCAAGGCCTCCCACACCGTGCCGTCGAAGAGGAAGCGCCAGCCGCCGGAGAACTCCGCGGTGTAGTCATCCTCGAGGATGAGCGTGAGCGTGCCTCCCACATCCGCGATGCGCGCAGTGTAGGTGGGGCCCGTCAACCGCACAGGGCGGAACGTCCTCGTCTGGTAGGTGAAGCGAGTCGTCAGCCAGTCCGCCCAGGCGTTGACCGCTTCCCGGAAGAACACGCGCACCAAGCCCGCAGCCTTCGCCGCCGGCCCACCGCCGGTGAACCCCGCCGGCGTCGTCACCAGCACCACGTCGCAGCAGGGAATGTAGGTCCCCGTGGCCTCCAGGGTGAGGGGGTCGAGATGCTGCACCGAGACTGGGGCCACCAGCGGGAGTTGCAGGTTCCCCTCGCAGATGTTGTCGCTCTTGACCACGGGCTCGCCGAGCTCATCGAGTAGCTGCCCCAGGTCGGGATCCCCCGGCGTCGGCTGGACCGGGTTGTCGTCGTCATCCAGCACAGCCTCGCCCGAGCTGTCGAGAGCCACGAGGTCGAACAGCGGGATGTCGATGTACCCCTCATACTGCCGCACGACCTCGTAGGTCTGCTCGTACATCGAGCCGTCGAGCGACCCGTCGATCTCGAGCTCGCCTTCGCTCACCACGTCGATGTCATAGAGATCAGCTCCGAGGCGCAGCTTGTCCCCGGCAGCCACCCCCTTGGTGGCGAAGTGCCCGTGGTCATCCCGCCAGATGCTCGTAGCTCCCCCTGCCTGGGTGTACCCGTGCGTCCCCGCAGCCACACGCACGCCCCAGTCGGTGATGTCCGCGATCTCCAGCGTTCCCGTGTCGGGGGTCGGCTGGTACGCGTACACATCGGTCATGCCTCCGATGTGGATGTGGGCACCGGCGCCCACGGACGGAAGGCTGTCGCCGACGATGCCGCCGGGAAGACCGGACACCATCGCAGGTCCCCAGACGATGTCGCGCTCCATCTCGTCTTCGCCCTTGCCGATGACCTGAAACGGCGCGTAGGCGCTGTAGCTCTCGTCCAGGACGAAGCCGATGCCCTGCAGCGTGGCCAGCGTACGCTGCGTCACCGAGGTCTGCGCCCGTTCGACCCCCTCCGCCTTGGTCTCGTCGTCAGCCACCACAGCGAACGACGACGTGTTGCTCACCCGCGCGACTCCCGCCAAGCCGCTCACGCCGATGATCGCCCCGGCCCCCACGCTGTAGTCCGATCCCCGCGCCTCCGCCGTGACGGTCACGTCGGCGTAGTAGAGGCTCCCGGCTTGCTGGAAGCTCATCTGGGTAGCGCTGATGCTCTGCGTCGCGCTGGGGTAGAAGTTCAACCCCCCGCCCGTGTAGAACCGCATCAGCGTGGAGAAGGTGGCCGACTGCGGGGAGTAGAACCAGACACGCACGGTGCCCGTCGCGACTCCGCCCTCTCCCAGAGCGGTGAAGTAGTTGCCCAACAGGGCATCGACCTCGGCGCGCGTCGCCGCCTCGTAGTCGTTGAGGCTCAGCCCGACCTTGATCCCAGCGATCTCGCGCCGCAGCGGCTCCTGGATGATGGACATGATCCGGATGACCAGGTCCCGGAAGTCCGAGTAGTCAGACGTATCGATGGTGTCGTCGTATTCCTCCACCACCTGCTGGATGAGCGCCTCGGCATCCACCGACAGCGGGTCGTCCCCGAGGCGGGCCAGCAGCGGCGTGATGACCTGGGAGTGGAAGGAGGACCCCGTGCCGGTGTCGATGGTGTCGTCGTAGATGGCGACGAGTTCCTGCAGAAGGGTCTCGACGTTGGTAGCCATGTGTGCCTCAGAGGGTCAGGGGGATGTCGACCGAGCGGCCCGCGAACGACAGCAGGCGGAGGTACGCAACGACCTCCATGCTCACCGGGTTGAACGCCACGCCGCGGAGCGAGAGCCCCATCAGCCGCTCGTCAGCCGGGATGCGCCGGCCGGTCTGGGCTGCCACGAACTGCTCCTGCGTGCTGGCCACCGCCTGCGCCACCGTGGCCGCGATCGCCGGCTTGTCGTCGGGCGAGAGGCTCGCTCCCAGCATGGAGGTCAGGCCCCCGCCCGAGGCCAGGCTGAACCTGTTCGACCCCGGCGCCGAGATGAGCACCTTCAGCACCTGCTGCGCCAGCTTCAAGAGCCCGGTCACCTTCCGCACGTGAGACGTGGGGCCGAACACGATGCGCGTGTTGCGCGCACGCGTCCATGAGCTCGAGAGGACGTAGATGACCATGTCGGCCGTCCCGATCGAGTCAAAGGCCGCGCCGGGGTAGACCAGCATCAAGCTGTCGTTGACCACCGTGAAGGTGTCCACGTAGTAGCCGTTGACCTCGAGGCGCTGTGCGGAGCGGAAGCCCTCCCCCACAACCCGCAGCGCCCGGGGGGACGCTCCAGCTACCTCGGTGATCGATTCCACCGCGAGCGAGTCCACGAAGGAGATGGTCTGGATGTCGTAGCTCACGAAACCTCCGCGCTCTCGAACTCCTCCGGGTGGTCCCGGATGTACTCCAGAGCTGCACGCATCTCAGCCAGGCGAGCACTCATCCGAGCAGACCGTGAGCCCGTCTTGGCCAACCAGGGTAGCGTAGCATCCTGGTCAGTCACAGCGGAGCTGGTAACCTCCCCCGTGAGCTCGTAGACCGCCCGGTTGCGCATCTCGTCCACGCTGGTGCTGTGTGCGGTGGCCGTGCGGTCCTCCCCTGACAAGAACTCCGCCCCGGAGGACAGGCTCGAGCGGATATCGATCTCCTGCGAGGTTCCGGAAGACGGGGAATAGGCCGTCGCGGACGTAGCGCTGCTCTCCGTGCCGTCCTGGGTGCTCGCGCCCACCTCCTGGACCGCGGTACGCGCAGCGCTCGCGTAGCTGGTGTCGTTCTCGGTCAGCGCGGCGAACGCCTCCATGTCCCCGCTGCGCAGCAAGTCGGCTGCGCGGTCCATGCCCTGGTCGCTGAGCAACGTGAGCACGTTTTCCACGGCGGGGCACCTCGGCGTGGTGTAGCCTCCCAGCACGCCGGTGAGCTGGGTGAGCTGAGCCTCTAGCCGCGAGCACTCGTAGAGCGCGCACGACACGCTCGACCGCTCGAGCACCCACGTGATGACCGGGTACTCCCCGAGCTCGGGGGCCACCTCGAGGCGCGTCGCTGAGGCTACCTCGGTGACGTAGGTCTCGGTCGGCGTGGGTGTCCCGTCCACACTCAGCACCGCGGTGAGCACATCGCCCGCGCGAGCCCCCGCGGCCATGAAGTCCGCTGCGGGGGCGTCGAAGTACGGAGACACCCCGTCGGCGTCCCCGTCCGGCGTCACGGTTCCAGCGTCGCCGACGGTGACCTCGGTCCGATCAACCCCCCAGTCGGTCAGCACCTCAGCCAGATGAAGCCGCAGCTGGGCGAGCTCGGTATCCAGCGAGAGCGCCTCATACGCGTGCACCAACAGCAGGTAGCGCCCGTAGCTCTGCGCACCTCCACGCACCGTGATGAGCGTGCGCCCTGCGTAGTTCGCCGGGACCTGGGGGGTCACCGGCATCCCGGTGCCCGTCGGAGCGCTGGCCACCGTGTAGGCGGTCCCATCCCCCCAGATGGTCAAGAGGTCTCCTGCGGCCACCTCGGCGCCGACTGCAGGCACACGCACCATCTCGGCCGTCCCCTCAGCCAGGGCCAGCACACGGTAGGGGATCTCGCGGCGTCCGGACGGCACCTCTCGGTCGAGCAACAGCTCGTCTCCGTCGACCGCCTCCACGACCGCACGCCACGGGCGACCCAGCATCAGCTGCAGCTCACAGCCCACGAGATCATCCGTGAGCACGCTGGAGGTGTCCACCAACTTGCGCGTGGTCAACCCGGCACCGCGGGGCACCACCAGGTAGGGTACGTCCACTCCGACGTAGAGGGGCAACGGCGGATCGACGCGTAGGGAAGTGCCGTTGATGACCTCTCGGATCTGGCTTCGCTTCCCGCGCACCACCAGGTCCATCCCCGACGTGACCGAGGTGCCCACCAGGTAGTCGACCCCGCCCAGGTCTGCCGGTACGGGGGCGCCGAGAAGCACTTCGTCAGCGGCGACCACCTCGGCGATGGTGGAGACCGCTTCGTTGTTCGCCCCGGGGTTCAGGATCACGACGTCCCCAGGAGCGTGCGCGCCGAAGGGGCTGTTGACACTGTCGCGCAGCGTCCGCGTCGTGCTGCCCAGGCAGAGCGTCCATGCCCCGGGAGCGGTGGGCGCCGCTCGCCCAGCCACGTGCAGCGTCTCCGTGTCGGCGACGCGCGCCACGGCGTACTCGGCAGCCCCGACCAGCAGGCGCGTGGTGAGCCACCGGCCGTCGGCATCTTCCATGAGAGCAGCGATACCCGCGGCCTGCAGGTCCTCATCGGTCTGCACGAACTGCTGGGTCAAGCCATCCGCTTCGTAGACGAGCCAGTCCACGGCGTCGAAGCCGGTCACCGGAAAGTCCTCGCTGATCGTGACGACACGCCCGGCCACCGACGCGATGGCGTAGACCCCGTCCAGCGCACCGCCAGTGCCAAAGATCTCGAGCACATAGGTCGCGTCCGCAGCCAGGGCCTCCGCGGTGGTGAACTCGTCCGCGTCGAGGGGCACGCACCACTCGGCCGCGGCCAGCGCCCCCGGGAACGTCCCCGTGATGCGCAAGCTCGTCGAGCTCAGCAGATCGGAGACGGTGTAGTCGGTCCCAGCCACCGTGATGGTGTGCCCGGGGGCAACCCCCGCAGCGATGAGCCCGGCTCCAGGAGCCACGAAGACATCGCCCGCCTGGTGAACCTGCCAGGAGATGCCGCTCGCGGTACCGGAGAACGTCTCCGCGATGGTCAGCTCGGTCTCGGACAACACTGCGCTGACCGTGTAGTCTCCTGGGTCTCCATCATCGAGATGGAGCACGTCACCCGGAGAAACGCCATCGGTGACGAAGGCCGCGGTCGCGTCGGTGAACAGCGTGTCGTCTGCTCCGGAGTCAATCTCCCCGGCACTCCCCGCGCAGAACTCGGCCAGCACCTGACCGTCACTGCCGCGCGTCCGCAGATTGCTTCCATCCGCGCCGCCTGTCTCGGAGCGCACGAAGGCCCCCGCGGTGCCGGAGAGCAGCGCCGACGTCCCGGTGGCCCCTCCCGAGTAGGACGCCATGAAACTGCCCGCCTCAGCAGCGAAGCGCGCACCGGGCACATCCTCGGTAACCACGTAGCGCCCATCGCTGAGGCCCGTAGGGATCTCGGGGGCGACCTCCAGCGCCGTTTCGGTCACCTGCGTGATGCGGTAGCTCGCTCCCGTCACCACCACCGTGAGGTAGTGCCCTGCAACGATGCCCGCTGCCACGAAATCAGCGGAGGCATCCTGATACGTGGGCGTGGTCAGGTCCCCGTCGCCGTCGTCGACAGGAACGCCGCTATCCGCCGCCGCCAGGGGGAGGATATCCAGCGAACCCGTCCCCTCGTCCACGATGCACGGGGGCTTGGTGAGAGCTGTCCCCTCGAGGAGCCGGTAGTCGGGCTCCGTGGAGCCGTCGGCTGCGATCTCCCGCGTCACCGTGCCCGCAATGCTCGGGGGACTCCCTGCGATGCGCAGCGCAGCCACAGCTGCAGCTACGTCTACCAGGAGGCTCTCGACATCCAGGGCACCGCCGGCCGATGCCTGCGCGATCTGTGCCTCGAGCTCTACGATGCGTTGGGTGACGTCATCGAGCAGCGCCGCCACCGCGGCCGTGGCCAGGTCCTGCTCGACGAAGTCGTCGTAGACCGCAAAGGTACTCGCGCACTCAGCCAGAGAAGCCACCCAGGCTGCATCGAGCAGCTCGGCCTGCTCGCGCAGCGCGCGCGCCACCAGCGCCCGGTTGCGCGCATTGGGGTGCACTTCCTCCTGCAAGAACCCCATGAGATCGTCCTGCAGCGCTGCGTATGCGGTGGCACCTACGGAGCCCTGCCGCCGGATGCTCCCCTTCACCTGCAACACCCGGAACCGAGCTGCGCGGAGTCGCTGCGTACTCGCGATCCCGCGGGGAGCTTCGGGGGTGACGGCGCGCAGGTGGTCGCTGTCCTGCAGTGTGGTCAGGATGGCCTGGGTCTCCTCGACCTGCTCAACCAGCCGCTGTACCGCCAAGTGCACCAGGTAGAACACCGCCTCGGCATCGAGCGCCAGGGCGACGTTGAGCACCTGACGCACCCGCGCGAACACCGCCGCCTTGTCGATGTCCCCCGTGTCCGGGTCCGCGGCGTAGTTCACCGTGGTGGGGAGGTACTGCTCGACAGCGGCGCGGAGCTGGTCAGAGGTGATGGTCATGCAGGGATTCTATCCTGCGATCCTCACCCCGTAGAGCCGACGAACCGGATCTTGGCCAGGGGGATCGCGCCGGGGGTGGGGTAGGAGGACGAGCGCGCCCTGTGCGTGTAGACGTAGAACCCCTGCTTGTCCCGCCCCACCGAAGGGGTGTCGCCCTCCGGGACCTTCGCCTGCGCCAGGCGCGCCTTCCACGCAACGCGGTCCTTCGGGGAGACCGAGAGACGCTCCGCCTTGGCGTACTTCTCGAGCGCTGCTGCGAAGCTGGGGAGCATCAGGACACCTCGACGGTGATCGCGTCAGGGTAGGTGATGTCCGGCAGGTCGAGCCTCCCGAGTACTTCGCCGTCGAGGTCCTGGTACTGCGTGAGCTCGTCGGTATCGACGGCAGTGATGCTCACCGTCGCAGAGCCGGCCGCCAGCGCACTGAACGCACCCGCCCCGAGGTCTGCCAGCACGTCGGAGTCACTGACCTCGTAGGTAGCCTGGACCGACACATCGACCTCGGTTCCGTCCGAGAACGTGGCCACGGCCGCCAGCGAGAGCGAGGCTCCCACCGAAGCCAGCACGGGGCTCGTATCCTCGAAAGCCACGCTGACGATGTAGGGGAAGACCAGGGCCACCAGGTCAACGCTGGAAGCGTCGGGCACCGTGACCTCGCGCACCAGGTCGAGCACCCTGTTGGGGAGCTCGATGCGCACGGTGGCTTCGCGGTACAGGTCGAACTGCACCAGCCCGTTGCCGTCCGAAACGACCTCCTGCTCCTCGTTCAGGATGAGCGTGTCCGTCCCCACGACGATGGGGTTGTACACGTGGCGCACGGTCAGCGCTTCCCCGGGCAGGGCGTTGCCGTGAATGTCCCGGAGGTAGCCGGACACGCGGCACAGCGCCGGGTTGTCGGCCGTCGTAGTCCCGAGCCGGGTGACCGTGAGGGTGATCGAGTTGGCCATGGGCTACCTCGCTGCGCCCTGCAGGCGCTGCTGCCAGTACGCCTCCGGGATGACCGCATCATGCCGCCGTCCTCGAGGACGGAAGGACAGGGCCGGGTTGTCGATGCCGAGGTGCTGCAAGATCTGGCCCTCGTGCCGCGTCGGCGCCGGCAGGAACAGCTTCTCCCCGTCCTGCTTGGCGATCATGAAGCGCGGGCCGCCGAAGAGGGAACGCGCGCGCGCCTTCTTGGCCGCTCCGAGGAACCCCTCGAACTGCGCCTTCTCGGCTTGCATGAGCGCGTCGATGGCTTGCTGGCGGCGGTGGGCCTCCGTGATGCGCTCCTGGACCTCCAACAGCCGCATGGCTCCCGGACGCTCTGCCGCGGGCCCGCGCTGAGCTGCCCGCAGATCCCCGAGATGCCGCTGCCCCGAAGCCACGTCCCTCTTGGCACCGCGCTCCAGCGAACGCAGCGACGTGAGGTACTTGTTGACCAGGTACGGCGCGTCGGCCTTCTCCTTCCGGGCGGTGGAGCGTCGCATGAGGGCTGCCAGGCCACCCGTAGCACCGCCGCCCACCAGACCCCCGATGAGGGCCCCCTTGAGCGCCCGGTCGAGCAGCTGGCTGCGCTCGTCCTGCGTGAACTTGCGCGTGTAGAGCGAGCCGTCGGGAAGGCGCAGGGTCTTCGGCTCATCGGGCTTGTAGGTGATGGCCCCCGCGCCTGCGCCGACACCGCCGCCGAGGATGGCCCCGACCAGCGCCTCCACGGCGCGCGCCACGACCGGGTGCGCCGCAGTCTTCTCGAGGTGCTGTAGGTAGGGCCTCATACGATCTCCACCCACACGATGTTGGACACCAGGTACTCCCCCGGGTTGCTGGGATCCGGCTTGCGTACCTGCAGGGACACGGGCCCTCCAGCAGCCTCGGGCACGGAGGCCACCACGGCCGTGCCGCCCTCCGCCAGCGCCGAGGCTGCCACGACCTCCCCGTCGAACAGCACATCCACGTCGGCCAGGGTGTCCCCCAGGCACGTGCCGAGCAGGGTGACGCTGCCGCCGGCGAGCGGGGATTCCGGCACCGCGCTGAGCACCACGGGGTCTACCGTCGGGTCAGCCACTACCAGGATCTCCGTGGGGTTCACCTCGGTGCAGTCGTAGCCATCCACGTAGACCCGCACGTAGTACGAGCCAGTGGGCAGCCCGAAGGCTACCTGCCCAGCTGCGTTGGTCGTACCTCGAGCTACGAGGCGGGTCCCGCCGCTCGAGTAGATCTTGACCGTCGCTCCCGAAACCGGACTCCCGCCGTCGTCCTCGACGGTGACGGTGTACGTCCCTTCCGCACCAGCTTGCACCGTACCGACCAGGTCCACACCCTCGTGGGCGGCCTGCACCGCCAGGTGATGCGTATCGGTCCCGGCGACGGACAGATAGAGCAAGCCCTCGCCCACAGGCGTGAGCGCCAGCTCGTAGTACCCGGGGAAGTTCTCACTGTCGACCTCGATGAGGATGAGTGCCAGCGTAGCTTCCGCATCCGCCACCCAGGAAGCCTCCGAGGCGGCGTAGATGGTGAAGTCCTCCAGCGCCAGGCCCGTGGTCCCCAACGAATCGCGCAGGGGTACCCGCAGCTGTCGACCTACGACTCCTTGGTAGACATCAGGCATGACTCAGCTCCCGCTCGGGTTCTTCCAGCAGGCACGCCCGAGGCGGGGATCCTCGACAGCGTAGATGAAGCCGTCCTGCACCGCGGTGTGTCCCGAGCCGTTGCCCGTGAGCGTCTGCTCGAACCACAGGCTGGCCGCAGCCTGCGCTCCGAAGTCCTCGAGAGCATCAGCGGCGTCCGCGGGCCAGTACATGCCGACGCGGTTGCGCACAGCGTCGCACTCCTTCCAGCCCGTCGTACCGAGCGCGCCCCAGTCGCACACGACCTGCTGCGACGCCTTGGTGGCAGTGTCAGCCGGGTCGAAGGTGAGGACCTGGTACAGCTCGGAGGCCGTGGCCGAGCCGCTGTTGGTGTCCAGCGCGTAGCGCCACGCGGCCGAGATGATGTGCGCCCCAGGAGGCGGCGTGTGCTGCTTGGCGACCAGCGCCACCGACCCACTGCCGTAGAAGGAGAGCAGGTTCTCGCGATCCCCGACGTCGATGTGCTTGTAGACGTTGGAGTAGTCACTCGCGATCTTCGGCGCACCGTGGACGTCCAGCGGGTAGATCGTAGGGACGTAGATGGGGTAGCGGTACAGCTGCTCCAGGGGGAGGCCTCCCGAGCCGTAGCCCATCGCGGAGCCGAAGGGCGCGGGACTGAGGAGCCCGGTGAGCACCTGCCCCTCGGCCTCCTGCACCACGACCTCGAGGGACAAGCCCCACACCACGATGGTGGCGTCCCCGGTCATGTCCCCCTGGCTGTCCGGCGAGACGGGCATGGCGATGATCCAGACGTCGTCCTCGGGGAAGAGCCCTGCCTCGTCGGGCACGTCGAAGAATGCCTCGAAGTAGTGGGTGGCCCCGTCCCCGACCTGGGTCTCGGTGTAGACCTCGACGTCACCCAAGGCGGCGTCGTCGTTGAAGGTACCGTTCAGGAGGAACACCCGAATCGCCTGCTGCGAGCGCACCCCCGCACCGCCGAACGTGATCGAGTCGTCCACGCCGTCGAAGGTCCAGGAGTCGAACGCGCGGAAGAACAACTCCTCCCCCGAGTCGTAGGTGTTCGCGGCATCCGCGGCGTCGAGCTCGGTCGTGACCCGGATGACGTGCATGCAGTCCTCCTGCATGCTGTAGTCGGTGTTGCTGACCCAGGCGCCGGCCCCGGCTTCGTCGACAACCGCGCCCTTGAGCCAGATGGAGATGCCCGTCAGGTCGTCCGGGTTGCCTCCCGTCGGGATGCGGTAGCACCCGGAGACGCGGATGCGCCGCCCCCTGAGGGTGGCTCCCCGCGGCACGAGCTGGACGACGCCCTTCTGCCACTGGGCCGTCTGCTCGATCTCGATGCCGCTGTCGCAGTTGGCCCCCGCACGGAACGGGTTGTACTGCTGGGAGGCCGGATTCGGCTGACCGAGGCTCCCACAGTTCTCCCCGCCCCAGTCGTACCACCCAGGAGCATACTGGAAGGTGTCCGAGAACGCCGTGGGGAGAGCCATGGTGCCCGACGCCCCGCGCTTGGTGATGATGTGCTCGAACACAGGGTTGATGAGCAGGTTGGGCCCTACCAACACGGGCAGGTCCGACGCCTTGGACTGGCGCACCAGGGTAGGGTTCGGGCTGGTCATCCGGTTCTCCTCACCACAGCGAAGGCGTCCGAGGCGGCGCCGAACACAGTCAGCAGGTTGGCCACGGACTGAGAGGGCACGATGATCTCACGCGTCAAGCGGGACTTCACGAAGGATACCCGGATCCGCGTTCCCCGGACCACATCGAACTCGACGTGTCCCGCGGCATCGGTCGTGTAGAGGGCCTCGTTGTCCACCACCGCCAGTGCTGTGGAGTCGGTAGGCTTGTGCAGGTTGGTGACCCTGATGCGGAAGTCTGCCAGCGGCTGCCCGTTCTGCTGCATGAGGTCAGCGTAGAAGCGGCAGAGCTGCGGGTTCGACGGAGGGGTCACCACGGTAGCCTCGGCTTCGATGACTTCGACACCGCCGCCCGTCTCCACGACAAGCTGCATCTCCGAGTCGAAGCTCACCCCGGGCGAGAAGCACCGCAAGGCGTAGGTCCCTTCGTCAAGGAAGAAGGTACGCTCCCCGTCAACATCCGTGCGCCCGAAGGTGACGAACACCGTCTCGTCCTCGTTGAAGACGTTGACCAGGACGTCGGCCAGCGGAGTGTCGTCGTGGACCGTGTCCACGATGCGCACAGTCACGCTCTCAGTACCGGAGCCGCCGGACACCATGATGTCGAAGATGTCGTCCACGTCGTGCTCGCGCACTTCGATGACCGAACGGTAGCGCGCCTCGTTGAACGTGCAGTAGGCCGTGATGACCCAGACCCCTGACGCAGGCAGCCCGGCTGCCACCGAGAGCACGTAGTCCCCCGAGGACCCCACCTCGGTCAGTGCGCACTCAACCCCGGCGGCGACGGCCCCGTTCTGGTAGACCGTCAGCTCGAAGTCGTCCGCCGTGAGGCCAGAGACGGGGGTGTACCCGTCAAGGTCGAACACCGTGAAGACCTCGACGAGGGCTTCTTCGACCTTGGCGTGGCGCGTGCTCATGCCTTCCCCGGGGGAGTCTTGCGGACCGTCAGGCGGCCCGAAGGGGTGAGGGACACGTAGCGCAGCTCATCGCCGCACCACATCTCCAGCCACGAGGCTCCCGGCTCTCCCACCTCGAGGACGGGCACCTTGGCCTTCTTCCGGGTGATCCCGAGCACGGGCTTGCCCAGCACACGGAAGGTGAGGACTTCGCCCTCCATGCACATCTCACCCGCGTGCGTGTTGGTCTCGTCGTACGCGCGGAACACCCCGCCACGGCGGGCCGTGAACCCGCGCAGCAGCGCGATGAAGTAGCGCAGAGCCAAGCCCTTCTTCACGCCCGAGATGCGCTTGGGGACGAGCCCGTGCTCACCTCGATCCACGAACTCGAAGATATCAGCGATGGGGGCATCTACGTCTTGCATGGAGCAACTATACCGCCTTCGATGCTCCCAGTCAGCCCGGGGGGAGCGCTCCCGCGAAGGTCCCGTAACGCGAGAAGCCCCGCGGCTGCAGCCGCGGGGCTTCGAGAGAGGCAGCGACGCGAAGCCGCTAGTTCTCGAGGATGAACTGCAGCTGCACCTGCATGGTGGTGGCGCTGGTGGCGATGCCCACCTGGTAGACCACGCTGTCCGCGGCGGTGGGAGCGGTCTGGGTCAGCCCGCCCGCGGTGCCGAGGTACACCGGGGTGCCGATGGTCCAGGCCCAGGCGCCGTTGGTGATGGCCTCGCCGTCACGGACCCACACGCGGCCGGAGGCGGCGTCTGCGATGGACGCAGCGGCCAGGCCCAGCACCCGCGCGGAGGCCGCGGCGCTGTTGTCGGCCTTGATGATCTCGCCGCCCGTGGTGGTCGCGGCCACCACGGTGTACTGGGCGATCTCGCCGCCGGTGTTGTTGGTGTAGGCGGTGGTGGCGGAGGGCAGGTCACGCACCTCGATGCCGTTGAGCGTCCGCGTCTGCGCATCGAAGGTGACGTTGCCCTTGTGCTCCAGGGCGCTGTTCACGTTGATGCCGTCGGCGCCGCTCAGCTCCACGGTACCGGAGGTCGCCGTGGACAGGGTCAGGTTCGCGCCCGTCACGGTGACGGAGGAGGCGCTGGTGCCGTCGAGGGTGAAGGACTGCACGTTGACGTCGAGGACGCCGGCGGTGATGTCGAGCTCGTTGCTGCCGCTCACGGAGAGGTTGATGCCGTTGGCTCCGGTCAGGGTGACGGTGCCTCCATCGGCCCCGATGCTGACGTTGCCGCCGGCGCCCACCGTGTTCAGGCTGATGGAGTTGCCGCCGGTCACGTCCAGGTCGAACCCGCCGCTGGCGTTCACGTCCATCAGGCCCGCCGACCCGAGGGTCAGGGTACCACTGGACACGGTGTTGATGCCGAAGTCCTGGCCCGTGATGGTGATGCCGCCCCCAGCGATGGCCGAGGCCACGCTGAAGATGCCCGTCGTCTGGGTCAGCCCAGCGGTGACCTGGAGCGCTGCCTCGACCTTGACCACGGAGGTGGAGGCGTTGCCCAGCTTGACCGCGCCGTTGGTGCCGCCGTTGACCTTGGCGCCCGCGTTCAGGATCAGGTCACCACCGTTGAAGTCACCGGAGGCCACGGGGTTGGCCGCACCGGCCGCCAGGGTGAACGACTTGCCGGCGGACTCGCCACCGGAGCCCATCACCATGAGGGAGCGGTTGGCATTGGAGGCGAGCTGGACGGTGTCCGCTCCTCCGATCGCGCTGACGAACGCCACCGGCACGGAAGCGCCGCCCAGCAGGAGGGTGTTCGCACCCGTGGCGTTGCTGCAGACGATGAAGTTGCCGCCGCTGCCCTGCACCTTGAAGGCGGTCGCGCTGTTGACCGACATGTCCCAGAGCACGTCGGTGTTGTCCACGGTCACGGTCGAGCCGTCGTTGTAGGCATCGTCCAGGGAGAAGCTGATGGAGCCGACGTTGATGGAGCCGTTGCTGGTGAGCTGGATCTCCTGCCCGGTGTCCGTGCCGTTGCTGTCACGGTAGAACAGCTCGGTGAGGCCTCCGATCTCCTTGGAGTAGACCAGGCCCGTGTTGGCGACGTGAGACGGGGCGCTGCTCTGCTCCGTGAGGCGCAGGAGGCCCGAGGAGACGTAGCCGTCCGTGCTGGCGACCACGTTGCCGGCCACCGTCAGGGTGCCGGAGGTCAGGGTCATCAGGTCGAGGTCACCCGAGACGCCGATCTGGTTGTCGGTGATGTAGACGTCCTCGGCGATGACGCTGTCGCCGCTGGCGTCCAGGACCAGGTTGCCGCCGTTGGCGATGAGGTTCAGCACGTTGGTGGCGCTGATGTAGCCGTCGGTGCCGTCGGAGGACACGGCCATGTCGGGCGCCCCACCGATGTTGCCGAAGGCGATGCCCAGGTTGTCGGCGAGCGCGATGCCGCTGGTGTTCGAGAACACCCAGGCGTCTCCCGTGACGACCATGGCGCTGCTGGCGCTGGTGCTGGTCAGCACGGTGTCGCCGAAGGTGACGGCCTTGTCATCGCCCGTGGTGAGGGTGCCGCCGATGCCGACGTTGCCGGTGGCCGCGGCCACGGTGAACTTGTCGGTGTTGACATCGAAGTCGCCCGCGACGCCCACGGTGCCGGAGAAGGCCGCGACGCCCAGCGAGTTGACGGAGAACAGCGCCACACCGGGGGTGGAGTCGAAGACCTTGAAGGCGTAGGTACCCGCATCGTCGCCCAGGGTGACCTGCACGGAGTGATCCGAGGTCAGGTTCAGGCCCGTGCCGGCGTCGTAGCCCACGCTGGCTTCCTGCCCGGAGCCCATCTTGATGGCCGTGGCGCCGGTGGCGATGAAGATGTCCTTCCACTCGGCCGTGGCGGAGCCGAGGCTGCGGGTGCCCGCGCCGTCGGGGGTGATGTTGGAGTCGACGATGCCCACGAAGGTGATGGTGTCCGCAGCGTCATCGCCGAGGTCCACGTCGCCGCGGAAGGTGGTGCCGCCGACGATGGTGTGGGTGCCCTCGACCTGGATGGCGCCCTGGAAGGTGATGGTCTTGCCGCTCACGCCCAGCGAAGCGGAACCGTCCTTCTTGAACTGGAAGGCCCCGTTGCTGATGTCGAGCATGACCTGCGAGTCGGACTCGCCGGTCTTGGGGATGATGGACATGTAGGTGGCGCCGCCGGAGGCGTCGGAGCCGCCGACCTGGAAGCCGGTGTCGAGGCGGGCGGTCTCGAGGGCCGGGTTCACGACCTTGGGGCGACCGGCGTTGAGACGAACCAGGGTGACCTGAGTCATGTGAGTCTCCTGAGAGTGAGGTCAGTGCAGGGGCACTGGGAAGAGAAGAGGGGCTTGTGGGTGCGGAAGCGCGCTAAGACACGCGCTCGTACAGCAACTTGCTGCTGTCGGTCGGGCTCTTCTTCAGCTCCAGCGACTGCACCGCCGTCTCCCAGGAGTCGGGGATCTCGAAGATCTCCCCGGGCTCCACCTGGAGTTCGAAGCGGTTGTCTTCTTCGCCGCCATTGAAGGCGTTCTTCAGACCACGGATGGTGATCAGGCCGCCAGCAGGGGTGTCAACCCCCTGCTCGTGGCCGACGTACTTGAACTGGGCCATGAGGTCCTCGTTCTAGAGGGTGCCCTCCAGGAACTTGATGGCCCCGTCGATCTCGGCGATCTGGGTGTCCAGGCCGTTCAGCTCATCGGAGTGCGCCTGGCGCTTCTCGTCGAAGCGCTTCTGGAGCCCGGTGGCGTACGCCTGGAAGTCCTCGATCTTCTCCTTCTTCTCGGCCTCGATCTCGGCCTTGCGCGCGTGGAGGCGCTCGAGGTCGGGATTGGTCGGGGTGTCCGCCTTGGGGGCGGCGGCATCGGCATCGGCGCCCTGCTGCCGGATGGCGGCCAGCTCGGCTTCCAGTTCTGCTTCGCGCTTCGACATGGTGGGGACGTTCCTGTAGGTGAGGTTGGTGGGGGAGGGGTGCGTAGGTGAAGATAGTAGCGCCTTGCCGCTTACACATCAACCGCAGAATACTCGCCGGGCCACACCAGCAGGGTAGTTGCACTGCTGGCCCTCCCGATCACCTGCGTGGTTCCGCCGTCTGCGAGGTCCGGGGCCTCTTCCGAGATCGTGCCGGGATCGCCCTCGGCCACGAAGTAGGCCGCGCCGGGCGTCAGGTCACTGTACCCTGCAACGGGCTGCTCCCGACTCACGTAGACCCGGGCTCCCCTGACGCGAGCCACGACGCCGATGGCAGGCATCCGTGCGGGCTCCCCCGCGTCTGCCTTGATGACCGCGCCCGGCGCGGCCGCGGCCAAGGCGACGGGCATGCCTACAGCGATCCCAGCCTCACCCGCGTCATAGGGGTACAGTCCCGAGAGCCCGGAAGCGATCATCTGCATCACGCCCCCCAGATGTCTGCCACGATGGCCTCGGCCTCAGCCAGTGCCGCCTCCTGGGCATCCTCGGCGCAGCGCTCCATCGGGGTGGTGGTCGACGTGAGCAGCTCCGCCATCGCCGTGATGTCGGCCTGCAGCTTCTCATCGGCTGCGTTGACCAACTCGAGCGCGGTGTCTACCGACGTCATACGCCACGCTCCTGCAGCTTGCGGTCGATCTTGCGACGGATGCGGCTGACCTTCGGCTGGGAGATCCCCATCATGGCGGCGATCTGACCTGCACGCATCTTCGGCTTGCCGTTCGCGCCGATGGAGTACTCGAACACGGTGCGCTCGTCCGGCGTGAGGTCCTGCCAGATGTAGCGAAGCACCTCACGCTCAGCGCTGGACTCCATCTCGGGGAGCAGGTCAGGCTCGAGGTTGAGGGACGCGATGAGGTCCGGGCGGTCCTCTGACCGCATCCGGCGCACCTCCGCCACCGACCACTTCGGCCCCAGTGCCTCTGCCATGGTCTGCGCGTCCGGCGGGTACCCCAGCTTCTCCGTGAGCTCGTCCTCGACAGCCTTGAACCGCCCGATGCCGTAGGCTCGCTGGTCAGGGATCTTGCCCAGGTTCTGGTGCTTCACGACGAAGGAGCGAACCTTGCGCAGGTTCCAGTCCACGTGCGTGCGGAGAGAGGCGCCTCGGTTCGGGTCGTAGGTGTTGATGGCACGCAGCGCGAGCTCGTTGGCAGCCCCGAGCACGGCCCCGGGAGGTACGGGTGCCGTGGAGAACTCACGCGCCTTGCGCTGGATGACTGGCTGCAGCGAGTCCAGAACCGGAGTCAGCGTAGCGTCGGACGGAGCCTGCTTCCAGCTCTGCCAGAGCTGGAGCTCATCATCCGCCTTCTTGGTGCGCCGCCTCCGGACCATCAGTACCCCGCATAGCCGCCGTAGGCCCTCGTGCGCCGCCGATGATCGATGTACTTCTTCCCGGCCACGCCGCCCGCGACGACCGCGCCGGTACCGGCCACACCGCCGCCCACCATGCGCAGGGTCTTCGTCCGCTTGGCCTTCCGCTCGTTCTTGATGGCCTTCCGCGTGGCCTTCTCGACCTCACCCGCGGTGGGCGTCGTGCCGAAGAACCGGGGGCGCGTCGTCCCCGCCCACTTGCCCTCCTGGGCACGGCGCTTGACCTCCTGCTGCACCTCGGCCAGCTCCTTGTCGTAGGCGCGGCGTTGGAACTTCGCGCTCTGCTTGGCCTGGTGGGCCGCGCGATGAGACGAGGTGAACGGGACGAAGCGCCCGAGGCCGAGCGCCTTGACCTCACCGCGAGTCTGCTGCTTGAGCGCAGCCTTGTTGCCGAGCAGCGCCTGCTGCACCACGTGCAGCCCCTCGTTGGAGGCGTGCCGGAACCTGGCGATCTTCTCCAGCTCATCCTCGAAGACGTCGATGATGCGCGCGAAGTCGTACATCTCAGGCTCCGCGAAGCTGACGCGACAGGGACTGCTGCTGGGGGCGGGAGCGGAGGTAGCTGAGGATGCGCCGTCGGCGATCTTCGTCTTCGCGGCGCTCCTTGTGCTGCGACAGTGCGTAGCCGCCCGCGAGCGCGCTGCCCGCGACCGCGGTGCCGCCAGCGACGGCCTGCCAAGGGCGGAGTCCCTTGCCCTTGTCCTTCTTGGGCTTCTTGGGCTTGGCGGAGTCAGCCGCTCCCACGGGGGCGGCCTGGGCTGGCTCGGGCGCCGGCTTGGCCGGCGCCGGCTTGGCCGGCTCAGGCTTCGGAGCGGAACGCGGGCGCACCGGGGCAGACCGCACAGGCGGCGTGGCCACGGGGCCTCCCTGCGCCACCCGCTCTGCGAGACGGACACCGGGAGAGCGCATGTCGGGCTTCGGCTGCCTGGCCGCCCGCTCGAGCACCTGCTGGCGGTACGCCCGGATACGCATCCGAGCGAACTCCGGACGGGCCTGGGGGATGCGCGCCGCGATCTTCTCGAGCTCGCCGTCGAAGGCCCCGAGAACCCTCGCACCCGCGTTGCCTGCTTGGGCCACCAGCTCGAGCGCGGCCGACGTGAAGTGTCCGTAGATGCTGTCCATGTGGGAACCTCTCTGTCTTCATCGTTGTACCCCGAGACCCGAGGCACGTGCCAACTATGCTGCGATCTGGGCGAGCTCCTGCCAAAAACTCCTGACCGCAGCCTCGGTCAGCGCGGGGAGCGCAGTGCTCTGCTTCTCCTTGCCGCCGTCACCCATGCGCTTGCGCGCCTCGCGCAGACGGCGGCGCGTCTCCTGCTCGATCTCTCGCCCCTTCTGGTACTGCAGGGCCGCGCCCCCGCCTCCGACGCCGGCCGCCATGCCCATGGCGGCCACGCCACTGGCGAAGGCCCGCTCACCCTTCTTCCGGGCGGCGCTGACGATGCCGCTGCCTCCGAGAAGGAGCTTGCCCATCTCGTCGCGCTTCTCCTTGGGCACGCCCTTGTACTTGCCTGCAAGCTGCTCGACCACGTGCTTCCGGGCAGGCGAGTCCCCCTTCTTGGCACTGCGCAGCTCGCGCATGAGCGCCTTGGTGGGCTTCATGTGCTTGCGATGCGCGTAGACGTCGCTCAGCCGCAGGTTGCCGATCATCTTCCGAGTACGCGCGATCTCGCGCTCCGACAAGCCTGCCAGGCCCTTCTTCTCCGCCCGGCGTGCCGTCCGCAGAGCCTTGCCGCCCTGCACCAGGTTCTTGAGCGGTGCCTGGGCGCCGCGAACCGCCCCCTTGGCAGCTCCGCGGAGACGCTGCTTGAAGCTCGCCCCGCCGCCGGCGCCCTTGGCCGCCCCGATGACGCCGGACACGACCGAGGGGACCACCACGCCGCCGCCGATACTGCCGCCGACCGCTGCGGCCAGCGTCTTGGTGCGGTGCTTCCTCCGCGAAGTGCGTGCACGCTCCGCGTCAGCAGCCAAGCGCGTAGTCCACACACCAAACGGGTCTACGCCCGCTGCGACATCCTTGGCGATGGTCATCCGTCTCTCCCAGCCTTCTCGGCTCTGCGACGAAGGGAGTGTGCCACGGCGAAGGGGAAGACCACGGGAGCCGCGTAGGTCCCGAAGGCTGGCACGAGGCGCTTGAGCGCCTTCAGGGTCGCCTGCCGAGGGGACGCCCCGGCACGGCTCAAGTACTTGAGCGCCTTCCCGCTGGCCACCGCCTCCTCTGCCAGGTTCGGTCCACTCAGGAGCGCCGTGGCGATGCCGACGCCCTGCACGAACTTGGCGCGGCTCTCGAAGTCCTTCTTGGTCGCGAAGGAGCCGTCACCGATCCCTGCCATGGCGATGATGGGGAGGGCGATGGCGGGCAGGCGAGCATAGCGCGCCACGACGGACGCCATGGGGTGCTGGAGCGTCTTCTGCCGGAGGGAGCCCGCCGTGGCGTGACCGAGCTCGTGCGCGAGCACGTCTGGGAACGCCTTCTCCGGGGCGAGGATGAACTTGCGCTTCCCCGTGCCGTAGGCAGCCAGCAGCTTGCGCGCCTCGGAGTTGTTCGCCCCTCGAGCGACCTCGAGGAGCTCCCGAGTCGCCTTGTCCGTCGCCTCTTCCTCCAGGCGCATGTAGGCCCCGGGCCGCATGGACGTGCCCCAGAAGGGGTGTCCGGAGTTCATCCGCTCGATCCCTCGCTCAGCGATCATGCGGTCCAGGGCCTCGGACATGACCAGGCTCTTCTCCCCGGGGGCCATGGTGTGCGTCATGCCGTGCCACACCAGCTCCGGCGCCACCAGGATGGTAGAGAGCGCAGCTGCGTGAGCCACGTTGGGGGTGCGCGCCACCCCGGTAGCCTCCCCCCGCTTCTTGGGCGGCGGGAGCTCCGTGGCCCCCCGCCGGGCGAGGTCGTCGTGCAGGGCGTAGTACACCGCTCGTCGAGTGGGGGTTGCCTCGGGGTCCCCGCGCTTGTGCGTGTGGGCGAACTGCTGCGCCACCTCTTCCGGCGACTTGTCCGCGGCCCAGGCCCGTACCTGCTCGTAGGTGTGCCCCGGTCCAGGGGGTGCCTCCACCGCGGCCTGCTTCTCCTTGCCCTTCTTCATGTACGCACGGGCCAGGCGGGAGAGCACCACAGCGGACAGCGCACCCGCGGCCGCGCGCCCTGCCATGGCCGCCGGAATCGCTCTCTTGGTCCCGACCAGGCGCTCGGCCTTGGGGAGCTGCCTGCGGAACTTGGGGTTGACGATCCCGTAGGCCTTGTCGAAGCCGCCCTTGCCCGCGCCCACTGCCGCGCCAGTCACCGCGGGGATGAGCAGGCCCTTGTTCTTCTTGCCCTTGCGGTCGTCGCGCACGCTGTTGGCCACAGACCGCGCCGTGAGGGCGCCCGCCAGGCTCCCGGTGATCATCCGCGAGCTGGCCAGGTTCTTGACCTTCTGCAGGGCCTGCTTCGACGAGAGCCCGCCGAGCCGCTGGACGCCACCTTCGATGGCCCCCTTGCCGCCCGAGAAGGCTACGCCGGATCCCAGGATCTTGGCGTAGCCCTTCTTCCTGTCGGCATCCGACTGCGCGTTGCTCAGGTCCTTGATGCCGCTGAGAAAGATCGGCGTCGTCAGCAAGCCGGGTCCGAGCCGGCCTGCTGCGCGGCCGAGCCCCACGGACCACGGGGCGACCTTCGGGCCGAGCTTGGCCACGTTCTGCTTGCCCAGCACGCGGTTCTCGACCGCCTTGTCGACCCACCCGCGAGGGTAGTCGGTCGCGGCCTGCACCGCGGCGAAGGGGGCGGCTGCTCCCACAGCTGCTGCGTACCCGGAGCGCCGCCTCTTGCTCTCGGAGGCGGCGATCTTGGTCAGCTCAGCCGCGAAGCTCGGAAGGACGCAGTCCAAGACCTACCTCCGCAGAGGCAGGGCTAGGCCTCCGACACGACGTTGTTGCGGTTCAGGACGTAGGCGCCGGTGACGCCGGTGTCCTCGGTGAACACGGCCTGGAGCACGTGAGCCCAGCCGGTGACCCCGGCATGCTCATCGCTGGCCTCGAGGGCGCTCTGGATCTCGTAGGAGGAGAGCTGGTCCAGCCCGCCGGTGTAGGCCGCGGCCGTGCCGGAGAGCACCGGGACCAGGAGCGGGGTGCCCGCGTCGTCCTCGTCCACGTCGCCCGCGTCGTCGGAGTTGGTGACGATGAGGGTGACGGTGACGTCCTCCCCCGCACCGAGCTCGAAGGCCTCCACCGGCGAACCGTCGGACCAGATGGGGGTGCCGACGTCGGCCAGGAGATCGGCATCGTCCAGGATGGCCAGGGCGGCCATCAGGCGGCCGTTGAGCTTGCAGCGCAGGGCGCCCGTGGTGGTGACGTTGAGCGTGGTGGCGCTGATGGAGGCGCCGTCCGCGATGGCGCTGCAGCCCTCGAGGATCTCGTTGCACTTCCAGATGTCGTTCACGATGCGCTGCATCAGGGAGACGATGGTCTTGGGGTACCAGCCCTTCTTCTTGGGGCTCCAGGAGAGAAGGTTCTGGACGGGGCTCTTGCCGAGCTGGGACATGGGGGACTCCTCTGAGTGGATAGCCTCCGGACCTCCGGAGGACAGGCTGGTGAGCCTGCACTACCGCTCACGCGGTGACAGGATCGTAGCACTACTCCGCGCAGGAGGCCAGCCGGGCTCGGATGCGCTTGGACTTCTTCCCCTTGCGGAGATTCAGGATGGGGTTCGGCCCCTTGCGCTTCTGCTTGTCCGGGGCATCGCCCGTCTTCGCGGTCTTCTCGTGTCCGGGGGGTGCTTCGTGCTGTCCGGGACTCTCGGCCTCGGCCTGCAGCTGCGCAGCGTCCTCACGCTGGTCATCGGACCTCAGCTTGGTCCCGCACTTCTTGCACTTCACGTCGTCCCGCGTGCACGGGGTCTTGCACTTCGGGCAACGCGTCGGGGCGTAGTCGTCCGTGGGTTCGGTCTCGGCATCCGCTTCGTTCGCCAGCTTGTCCAGCGCAGCGAACACGTCAGCGTGCCCTCCGGTCTCTGCGATCTTCTCCAGCTCGTTGAAGTAGCTGGTCACCAGGGCATCGCTCATGGGCCTCCTCCGAAGAGTCGGTAGAGCGTGCTCTCCCGACTCTTCTGCTCGTGTTCGTGCCGCGCTGAGAGGACAGCACGGAACTGCTCGTTGGCAGCGCGCTTGCGCTCGGCCGTAGCGTAGACCCACTGCCCCACGCTCTTCTCACGCGGCTGCATCGTGATGGTCTTCCAGAAGCCTCGAGGGAGCGTAGACACGTAGCGCTTCACTGCTACCCGACGCTCGCTCTGCGGCCGGTGGGCCTGTCCACCGGCGCGCACCCCGCGGGCCTCGGCCTGGCTGATGCGCTCAGGGTTGTAGTGCCCGTCCACCAGCTGCACCAGCGTCGTGTTGCCGAGAGACAGGCCCTCCGCACCCGCGCCTGTGATGATGATCGCCTTGATCTTCCCGGCCAGGTAGTCGTCGACCGCCTGCTGCCGTGTCTCCTCGGTGATGCCCTTGACGCCCTTCCCAGCGAAGATGCCGAAGGGGATGCCCCGCTTCTCGAGCCCCGCCTTGAGCACGTCAACGCCCCCGTGGACCATGTTGGAGTACATGATGATCTGGGCGTCCGGCGTGCTGTCGATGTGCGCAGCCGCGTCGTCCAAGATCTGCTTGATCTTGGGAGTGGCGTCCGCCGCCTGTCCTGGCGTCATGCTCGGCTGCACCGTGTGGATGCTGTTCGACACCTGGCGAGCACGCATCAGCCGGGTGAACACCGTCATGGCCTCCCGCTGGGAGACCGCCTCGCCGGCGGCGATGCGCGCCTGGAGCTTGGGGTCCACGCCCTTCATCGACATGCGGTAGAGCTTGAGCTGCTCCGCATTCATAGGGACCTCTACGGTCTCCACTTCCTTGGCCGGCTTCTTGTCCGCGTCGAGGTCCTCGATGTAGTGGATGTGCGGACCGATGGTGCGCTTGAGCTCCTCCTGCCGCACGATCTTCTTCGCGTAGACCTTCCCGCCGAACACCCCCTTCTGCCCGGTGGGCACCCGGCGCACGTAGCGCTGCTTGAACTCCTTCCGGGTGTGGTCCTGCCCGGCGACGATGTTCAGCAGGGGTACCACGTCAGAGGGGTCGTTCTGCACGATGGAGGCGGTGAGCGGGATCACTCGGGGGATCCGCGTACGGGCGTGCCGGATGGCCTTGTAGGACGCGCTCTCCATGTTGGTGAGTCGGTGCGCCTCGTCCACGATGAGCGTGTCGGGCTGGTAGGCGTCGATGTAGGCGTCTGGGTTCTGCCGGAAGGCAGCGTAGGACACCACCACGTAGTGCGCATCCTTCGGGATGTCCCCGGGGCGGTTGGCGATGACGCCCTTGGAGGTGGTGAACTTGTTCACGCCCTTGGCCAAGAAGTTCGACCGGAGGCCTGCAGGGGCCACGACGAGGGTGCGCTCCACCTGGCCCTTCTCGCGCAGCTTCTCCACCGCAGCGATGGCCGAGAACGTCTTGCCCGTACCCGTCCCGTGGGCCGCGATGAGGCCCGAGGGCTTCTTCGTCGGGAGCTTGGTGACCGCCTTGGTGAAGTCGGCCTGGTGCTTCATCGGGGTGGCAGAGGGCTTGAGTCCGCCCCCACGCCGTACCCAGGTACGTCCTGCCTGGGCGTTCCCCTGGGCGTCGTGCCCCTGGTGCCCGGGCGGGAGCGTGCGCCAGTGACCGTTCGGCCCCTTGGTAGCGCTCGGGGGCTTGGGGAGCTTCGGGGTCTTCGGCCGAGCTGGGGCCTTCGGGACCTCGGGGGCCCGCGGCGTGACGGGCGCCGACTGCGCCAGCTTCTGGAACCACCGAACACTCATCCGCGGATACCTCGCATCACCAGACTATCAAGGTACAGCCGAATCCTCTCCTGCCGCTCCGCAAGATCGTCCTTGAGGCCGTAGGTCGCCGTCTCGTTGATCTCCCGCGTGTACGTGACCTTCTCGGTCTTCGCCTTCTCGACCTCGACCTCCTCGACCGAGATAACGCCGCCGTCCGGGAAGATCTGCTCCTCCATCACCGCGGGAGTGTGCTTCACCTCCGACACGTTCTCGTAGCGCGTCGTGGTGTACTGGTCGTAGCTGTGATCCGAGGCGTCGACATCGACCGCGATGGAGTGGAACCCTTCGACCTCGCCGGACTGCGACAAGATCATCTGCTCCATCTCACTAGTGGCGCCCTGCGTGGTAGGCAGCCCGATGACCTCCACCATGTTGGCCTTGGGCCGGTGCGTCAGCGACCTGGTGAACGCGTTGATGTCGAGCTTCGCGCGTACGGCAGACCTGTAGAGCACCTGCAGCGCCACGACGGACGCCGCCAGCGGCGAGTCCTCGGTGTCCAGGAGGAACTGCAGGTCGGTGAGGATCGTCTGCTCGATCTCCTCGGTGAGGTCGTCCGTAGTGACAGCGTCCACCAGGCTGTCGCACCCGAAGATGGGCTGGTAGACCTCCTGCCCGATGCGCCCCACGTCGTAACGGTCATCGAGGAACCCGTCAGCTCCCCGAGAGGTGAGCTCCTCGAGGGTGCGCTTCTCGGCGTCGAAGTCAGCGGTTTCATCGTGGTTACGGCACCCCTGCATCGTCACGTGGGTCCAGCCTCCCTGTTGGGTGATGCTGTGCACGAGCGTCTGCATGTGCCCGATGATGTGGCGCCCAGCCGTGCCTACCCGGCCGGTCTCCGTGACAACTACCCCGGGGTACCCCACCACCAGGTCGGGGGTGAAGGGCAGCGCCACGTTGGCCGTCCGCGGCGCGAAGCGCTGCTTCCAGAAGAGGTAGTCGGCCAGGTGGGCGAGGTACTCCCGCCGCGGGCCCTTGGCGACGTAGGCCTGAAGGTCGTGCTGCCAGTGCTCGATAGGAGCAATTCCGATCCACTTCTCGTGCGGGAGGAGCGTGCTGGCCATGCGCTCGTTGAAGCCCCCCTTGTCGTACATCTGCACGTCGAAGGCAGCGAAGTCCGGAGCGTAGAAACGCTCCGTGAGCCACTTGTTGGTCCCGGTGAACAGCAGGCTGGTGCGCATGAACAGCCTGGTGGGCTCCTGCAAGAAGTTGCGCTGGTAGGCCAGGCTGTTGATCTGGTGGGGCAGGATGACGTTGCAGGCAGGCGGAGCGAGGAACCAGGCATCCGGCTTGATGAGCTGGTAGTTCAACGTCGCGCCCGGGCGGGTGTACCTTGGGAGGATCTCCTTGAGCAGGTGCGCGTCCTGCTCCACGCTCATGGTCATGCCGCGCGAGGTCCCTTCCGGGTCGAACTTCGGGCATGGCACGGCCGTGTAGGTGTGGAAGACCGTCCCCAGCATGAGCTGGATGAGCTGCCGCGCCGTGACATAGCCTCCAGCACCCCCGACCTGGCCCTTGATGAACTTCTCGAAGTAGTCGAGCTTCATCAGCTTCGCCGCGGTCTTGTCCTCGGGGAGCCCTACGAGCATATCCCCGAGACGCAGCCGGTTGAACGCCTTGGCGTAGAAGAGGTTGGACGCGAAGAACATCTCACGCAGCATCCGCTGGATGCCGACGTAGAGGTTGGAGTACTCCTCGTCGACCTCGGCATAGTACGGGGCGTAGTCACTCGCGCTCTCGCCATCCTCGGTGACCGAGGTGGTCTTCACCGCCCCCTGCGACAGCACGTGCTGCTCATCGGAGCTCAGTTCAGCCGTCGCCAGCGAGTTGTACTCGTCCACCGAGATGGTCTTCCCCGACATGGTGTGACGGTAGCCTGCGAGCTTGGTCTCGGTCTTGCCCGTCTTCACCTTGGACTGCGACAACCACACGAACAGGTTGGAGTGCGCATCCTTGGTGACGACATCGAAGTGCTTGAGGCGGTCCAGCCGCACGCCCATGAAGGCGTTCTCGAACAGCTCGACGCCGGCGTTGCGGAAGTTGATGTAGTGCTGCCGGATGGAGTCCCAGTAGGTAGACGGATCCACGCAGGAGAGCACGCAGGCGCGCTGCTGGTTCTGCTGCTGGATGGCCAGGCCTGTCACCTCCCCGAGGAACAGCAACTTCCAGCGCCGGGGGTCTTCGACCCCGAGCTTGGTGAGCGCCACGGTGCCCGAGGTCCTCTCGTAGTCGTAGGTCTCGTAGTAGAACAGGGTGACCAGCGTGCGCGGCAGGATGTCGTGCACGGCGTTGGTGGCCACGATCTGGACCTCAGCTGTCGCCGGCGCGCCGTCGGAGAAGGTGCACCGAGCTCCGATGACAGGGACCTCCACCCCATCGGGGAACAGCCGCAGATTCAGCCTGGAGGCGATGGTACCCATGGGCGCTCCCTACATCGCTGCCATGTGAGTGCCCGCCCCTGTGCCGAGCGCATTCCCCATGGCGACCGAGGCGTCGCCGTAGCCCGCCAGTGCTCCGACATCCGCATCCGAGCTGACCAGCGACGTCCCGAGCTGAGTGGTGCCGCCGAAGACGCTGTTCTGGTAGATCTCGATCTCGCCCGTCAGCTCGTTGACCACGTAGTACGGCTCGGCGGCGATCTCGCGCAAGTACTCGGGGTAGTAGTCCGTCCGACCTTCGAGGGTCCGCGCATGCTCCGCGCCCTTCACCGGGTCGTTGGCATCCGAGAGGTCGTGGTAGTCCGTCACGACCATCTGGAAGTTGAAGGGGCACAACATGGGCTGGTTCTCTGCGTGGTCCACTCCCGTTCCCAGAACGTAGCCCCCGATCAGCACGTCATCGAAGCCGATGAAGACCCGCGCGCGGTTCTCCACGCACTTGGTTCCTCGCAAGAACTGGTCGTAGTTCGCCAGCCACTCGTTCTTCCAGTTGAAGTCCCGGGTGTTGAAGAGCATCCCCTGCACTGCGAGGAACTCGGGCTTCTCCCCGTAGAGGAACACGAAGTGGTCCCCGAAGGTCTCCACGATCTGGGCCTTCTCCTTCCGTTGGATGGTGACCCGCTGGAGGATGAAGTTGTGGTTGGAGGTGGAGCGCCCCCGAGGGTCCTCCGCATCGGTCACGATGGGGGCCGACGAGTCCAAGAGGCTGATGGGGGTGATGCTGCTGCCTCCCTCGCTGGAGGCGCGGTAGACCGAGATGAAGGCGAACCTGTCTTCCTTGGGGATGAGCCCCCAGAGGGGACGCCGCACATTCGCCTGGGAGAAGCCCGTCTGCTCCGAGCTCATGTCCGCCACAGCATCCGCGAAGGGATCCTTCTCCAGCAAGAGGACAGCCACTACGCCTCCGATTCCGGGTTGACCAGCAAGTCCTTGAGGGCACGAGGAACCAGGGCGGTCCCGTCAGCCTTCCCAGTATAGCGGGCGCCGGCAGCTCCCCGCACCAGCGCGAGAGCCAGGCGCTCGGGCGCGAGGCGGTCGAGCACCGTCGCGGTGACGATGCCGTCGGTCGTGACGATGCGCTGCCGTGCGGTCTCCGTTGCTTCTGCCATGCTTGCCTACTTCGGGCTGGCGCCCTTGAACTCGAGGTCCGAGAGATCGAGCCCATCGATGTTGGCTTCCTTCATCGCGCTGACGAAGCGCTCCACGGTGGTCACGAAGCGCGTGTTGGCCTCCACGTAGGCGGTAGTCAGTCCCTGCCCGGTAGCGCCCTCCACACCGGCCACCTCAGCGCCGCCGGAGCCCCACAACTCGGGGTTCTCCAGGCGCATCTCCTTGATGAGGGACATGACCTCGTCGGCCCGAGCGCCGGAGCCGGACTTGGTCTTGAGCAGGCGCTCCAGCGCCGCGGACTTGTCGTCTCCCGTCATACCGATGCGCTTCTCGAGGAACTCTCCGAGCTCGTACTCGCTCTTCCCGCTCATCAGCCGGTTGATGCCAGTGGACATCGCCCCAGCGCCGTCGCCCAGGAGCGCCTGGAGCGTCTCCTGCTCGCCCGCGTCGATGGTGCCCTGCGTCTTGAGCGCTTCGTCGAAGAGGCCCATGCGGGCCGCAGCGCGCGCCTGACGCGAACCCTCGCTGGGCCCCGTCGGCGAGTTGAGCAGCTTCTTGGCGCGCGCCTCCATCTCGTCAGACAGCCGAAGCTTCCCCATCGCGCCACGGATACGCGAGTTCTCCGCTGAAATCTGCTGCTGGCGACGCTCCTCGAAAGGCAGAGCACCGAAGATGTCGAGCATCCCGCCTTCCTGCCGGGCCTTGGCCACCGCGCGGGAGCGGACATCCGGATCCGAAGTCATCTTCTTGTGGATGTGCTGCAGCTCCCGGAATGCGGGGGACTCTGCCCCAAGCACCTTCTCCAGCTGCTCCAGCTCCTCCACAGCGCCCGCGTTGAACCCGTTCTTGTCCGTGGCCTGCTCGGCCCAGGCACGCATGTACCGGGCCAGGGCTGCTCGGGCCTTCGGGTCGTTCTCCACAGACCCCTTGAGGGCGTCCCCGGCGTCAGACAGGCGATCCCCCGTCCAGATCCCAGTCGCCTCCACGAACTTGCCGAGCAAGCCGCCGCGGTCGATGTTGACGCCGAACAGCTCGGACGTGCCCGCAGTGGTGAGCAAGTCCTTGACCGCAGCGTCTGACCTGTCACGAAGCTCGGACAGGGTCATCGCCCCTGCGCTGATCGGCGTGCTGTCTCCGGAGACCAGCTTGCGCAGGTCCGTGCCACGCCGGCGGTCTTCCTCGGCCAACCCGCGCTGCATGACCCCCAACACACGCAGCCTCTCGTCCTTCGACGCCGCGAAGGACGCCATGGACGCATCCTCCCCCAACACCCCGATCTCCCTCGCCATGAGGAACGCATTCTGCTCCTCGTTGGACAGGTTGCCCCGACCCCACCTGTCGTCGGAGCGCTCGAGGTCCCCCACGTCGTCGAGGTCACCGCGCATGGACAGGTCCCGCAGCTTCGCCTGCTGCTTCTGAGAGAGCCGCAACACGGCCGACGCGGACGGAGCCGATCCGGGCTTGAAGCCTGTCTCCAGCACCGACTGCGCCCGCTCCATGTCCTGCGTGCGGATAGCCACTCCCTTCCCGAGCTGGATGACGTCCTTCCCCTTCGCTGATAGCCCGCGGCCGAGGTGCTCCCCGATCAGGTAGGGCCGGTACAGAGAGCGCGCGCGGTCACGCTCGGACGGCATGAGCCAGCCGCCTTCCCGCCCCGACACCTCTCCCGTGAGCGAGACGATGCGCCCGCTCCGGGCATACTCGCGAGCTGAGCGAAGATGCTCGGCCCCGCCGGCCACGTACTCCCGGCGCCCGGTAATGCCCTCCATGAGGTTCTGGTACCCCTGCCCGTAGGACGCGTAGGCAGCGGCTCCCCAGTCCCGCGAGCTGTCCCACATCCCGCCGAGGCCCGTACGGTCCATGAGGCGGTCCCAGCGCGACCCGACGGAGTAGTGGCGGCGGATGTCCTCGTAGGCGCGCTTCTGGTCCGCAGCGAACTCCTGCTGTCGCCGCTCGGCGAGCGCCTGGGGCATGGCCATGGTCTGCTGCATGAGCATCTTGGCCTCTTCGCGCCCCAGCCCCATCGTACCGAGCATGCCGATGACGCCTCGCTCGGAGACACCGCCGTAGAGCTGCCGCTGCTGGGAGGCCGCCATGGAGACCATCGCCATGCCGGCGTAGGGCATGAAGTCTTCCCTGGCCTCCCGACTGCCGGCAGCGCGCAGGACTCCCAGACCGCGGCCTGCGGCGCCGGTCACCAGGGACTCGGTGGTGACGTTGGGGTTGAGAATGCCTCCCAGCCCCTGAGCCCCCCGCCCGTAGGCGTTGGCGATCATCACGCGGCCCCTGGAGGTGCGCAGGAAGTCCATCTGCTTCGCCGCCAGGCGAGCTCCGACGGACTCGACCCCGCCCATCTCCATGACCTCGTTCTCGTCCATCATCCCGTGGCGGACAGCGTAGGAGACCGCCTCGGTGGACTGCTGGAACGCCTCGGAGCCGAAGCGCCCGCGCATGCCGCGGCTGCGGGCATACTGCGAACCCGCACGGCCCAGTGCGTTGTAAGTCGAGGTCGAGATCCCCGTAGAGGCCGAGCGAGCCTGCATGCGAGCGGCCTGCCCCTGGATGTCGCCCGCGGAGTAGAAGCCCTGCTGCCGGAGCTCGCCCATGACACCGACGGCGTCGTCGAGCGAGGTCTGGAGCGTCTTGGCCACGTCCTTGACCACATCGAGCATGTCGCGGAAGCGCGTCTTGAACTCATCCACCGACTTGGTGGTCTGGAACAGCTTCATGCTGTTCATCTCTTTCGCGATGGCGCTGACATCATCGACGCCTACGCCGAGCTCGTCGGACATCCCGCGCAACATGCTTCCGACGCCGGCGCCCTGCGAGCGCGTCATCCGCTGCCCAGGCGCGATCGAAGGGCCGATCTGGGAGAGGAGCGCCTGACCTGCCATGGTGTCCTGGGCGCCTCCCCAGGCCTCGCGCCCCATCTTGAGCACAGCCTCGGTAGCGAGCATGCCGCCCGCGATAGGGAGAGCAGCCCCCGCCAACCCCAGTGTACCAGCGCCCGCGAGCGCCGCGCCTCCCCGGAGCATCCCCTGCGCCCTGACCGTCGAGGCCACGGTGCCAGCGAAGCCACGCCCCGTCACCCCGAGCATCCCGCGCCCCACGCCGAAGCCACCCCGCCAGAACGGGGCCGCCCACGTGAATGGGTCCAGAGCACGCATGGCGCCGAAGCCCACGGCACCGGCAGCCCCTCCAATGCCAGCACGCTGCATCATGGGGGCCAACGCCCATGCGCCGAAACCGACCGTACCCACTGCCGCGGGGAAGGCCAGGTTGGCCATGGTGTTGACAGCCGCACCGCCGGCCCCCATGGCGCCCTGCTGCATGCCCATGCCCATGGTCCCGTACATCTGCCCGGGCGCTGCGCCGAAGCCCATCGCCTGTGCCGATGCACCGAACAGCCCCGGCCCGGGCGGCGGGCCCGGCATCATGCCCGGCGGCGCTCCTGGGTATCCGGGGTGCACCTATCAGCTCCCGCGTTGGCGACTCCGGCTCGAGCGGGGCTTGCCGTCGTTCACGTTGAAGTGGAACCGGCGCCCGCGCTTCCCGAAGATCGCGGTGAACACGGCACGGATGCCGTTGGCGTGCGCGCCCTTTCGCCCCAGGAGCTTCCCGGTGTCGTCCTTTGGGCACGCCACCTCGAACACGGCCAGGCCGTCGGTGATGCTACTCTCGATCTGGAGCGCTTCGGGCTGGTCTACCAGGCGCGCCACCACTTCACGCAACAGCTGCTCGTCGCTGCACTGCTTCAGGAGGGAATCCGACATCGATGTCTCCGCTGTGTGGAGACTACGATAACACCACTTCCCCTACGTGTGCGGCTACTCGCCCAGCAGTTCCTCGCGCGTCCACTCCCCCTCGACGACGAAGCCATCGAACCAGGCCTGCTGCCCTTCGGCGTCGTAGACCTTGAAGCCCTCCGGGGACACGGCCCCCGCGGTGACGATGACCACGGTGCCGAGAGTCTCCAGTTCGCGCACGTACTCGTCGAGTTCGCGCACAGCTGCCTCGGCCCCGTCGGAGCGCCGACCCGAAGCCAGAGTGAACATGGGGGCTCGGTCGCTCGCCGGGAACCACGCGACGACATCTGCATCGTAGCGCTTGCAGTCCAGTGTGCGGGCAGGGCGGGGCAGCTTGAACAGGAGCGATGTCATATCGTCCGCTGGCTTGGGCCACTCCATGTGGGCACCACGCTTGGCGGGCGGGATCTCGAGGATGAGGCGCATCAGAACGCTCCGGTCAGCTTCTGGTAGAGGTAGGAACGGAACATCTCGTGCTCCAACCTGGACAGGCCCGTGTTGGCGTCCACGTTGGAGCGGAACCACTCCTCGAAGCGGGCAATCTCCGGGTCGATCACCGCGGTGACGAGGGGCAGTCCGGTCAAGTCGGTGGCGGGGTCAGCCGTCACCCTGACCGTCGGTGGACTCTGGTGGTCGGACATCGAGTGCCTCCAGCTTGGCGGTTTCGATCTCACAGGCCTCGATGAGGCCCTCGAGGACGGCGATGCCCTGGTCGATGTAGTCCTCATCGACCTTCTCGTCGGCACCGCCTTCCATCTGAATGCCGTCCTCGTCCGCCTTCATCTCCTGGAGGTGGTCGAGACACTCGGCCCACACCGCCTTCATGTGAGCCTGCTCGCGGATGAGTTGGATCGCCTGGCCGAACTTCATCGCTTGGCCATCCCGGCGTTGACAGCCCCACGACGGATGGTCTTGGTCCACGGGTCGTAGGTGTACCCCTGGCGCAGCAGCTGGTCGATCCTCCGAAGAGTGCTCTCGGCCGGCTTGAGGCCCTGCGCGGCCACGGTGGCCTGGGAGAGCGACTGGCGCACCTTCAGCTTGGGCGCCTTGATGACGACCTTGGCCCCGCCCACCTCGCGGTAGATCTCCATGACGCGTCCGACCGCCCAGGCAATCCACTGACCCGCGGACTCCCTGAACTTCTCCGGGTCGCGCAGCATGACCTCGGTCTGCTCCTTGGCCGCCTGCTGCATGGCCTCCTGCATCGGCACGCCCTCGGGTAGATCGAGCTTCACGTTCTGCTTGAACACCACGATGGCGCCGCAGAGCTCCTCCCGCTGGGGAGAGCGCGTCAGCGCCAACTCGATGGTGTACAGGGACTTGAGGCCGGACGACTGCGCCTGGACGTTATCGATGGCGGTGATGAGCTTGCCCTTGGAACCCGGGCTGTTGTGATCGCTCACGTTCTTGCTCCTCGCAGTTGGCACAGACGAAAGGCTGGTCGAGGGTACGCTCCATCTCGGCGTAGTCCAAGCGGAAGTCGCGCTGGCACACTCGGCAGGTTCGGATGCGCCGAGCGGATCGACGCGTCAGGGGAGATTGGATCTCGTCGAACCACGCCATGGGGAGGCAGCTACTCCTCTCCGCCCACCGGGAACTCGTGCCCGCAGCTCCCGCACTTCCGGCGCACACCTTCCGGGCGGTCGACCTTGGTGAGGCGGTGAGCCTGGGCGTAGCACTCCGGGCAGGCCACCCGCACCGTGAGCAAGGGAGCCCCTGCCTCGTCGCGCATCCGCGAGAGCATGGTGTTCGCGGTCAGCTTGTCCCACCAGCGCTGCACGGGGTGCAGGCTGACATCGGCTTCGACGCAGAACGCCTCGGTGACCAGAGCGACGTGAACGTACGGGGGCTTCATCTCAGACACGGGTGACCTCCTCGAGGGCTATTCGCCGTCCTCGGCGAGCGCGAACGCGGCGGGGGCCGCGGCGGGGTCGAGCGAGTCCTCGAACGCGGCCTCGGGCGGGTGCACGAGGAGGGGGAAGGGGAAGAGCAGGGCGCCATCGATGTCCTCGACACGCACGCCGAAGGCCTTCAGCACGGTACCGGGGTCGCCGCCGAGCGACAGCTCACGGAAGGCGAGGATGAAGCACAGGGAGAACTGCTCGGCGCGCGACAGGAGCTTGCCCTGCACGTCGGCCTTGCTGACCTGGCGACGATGCCCGTCGACCGAGTCCCAGGTGACCAGGAAGCGCCGCGAGCGCTGGGTCTGGATGGGCACCTCGACGACGTCCCGCTTGGAGCGGTTGGTGCCGGGAGGCGGGGTGCGGGGGTCGACCTCGCGCGCACGGGCGTGCGCCGCGTCGGAGAGCGGGTCGGCTCGCGGGTCGTGCCTCCGGGGTCGCGGGGGCTTCGGGCCGGCGTCGACCGGGGTACGGCTGCCGGTATCGTCGAGAGAGCTCACGCCCGGGGGCGGAGGGGATTCGGGGCACATCAGGAACTCCTGAAGGAGAGATCGGGTTCTACTCGAGCCGCGGCCGCGGCCTGCAGCTCATCGACGAACACCCTGCGGTGCCCGCCGGCGGTCGTTCGCACCTGCACGTACTTCTGCACATCAACCACAGGAACGCCCAACGCGGCAGCCGCCTGGCTGACGGGGACGTGCCCTCGCTTCTCACTGGACTGCGACGGGGCCAGCAGGAACACCCCATCGAGAGCAAGCAGCTCGTCGATCCGAGACTTCACGGATTCGTACTCGAACCAGTCGTCCCGTACCGAGGCGCCCTGCAACTCGTCGCGTACCCTACCAGCAGCCCGCTTGCTCCCAGGAATGGCGCCAAGAAGCTCGAGCTCCACAGGGGAGCACTTCTGCAGCGCCGCCAGGCGCGCGGCAGGCTCGATCCTCGTGTGGGACACGAGAACGAGGTTTCCGCCACGGACGAAGATGAGGTACATGCGAGGAAGCTACCCGGTCGAGAGGTACTCAGTCAACAGGATTTCTTACGCCCTCGGCATAACCGGCTGAAAACGTGAGGAAACAGAGAGCAGGAGGATTTCTGTTTCTGGCATAAGACTTCCAACAACCTGGAGGCACCATGCACGACCTCGTAGAGCACACTGGACAGAACCTCGGAGCCAGGCCCGACTGGATGCCGGATCCGGGGGTGTACCACTTCGTCGCCGACCTGCTGAACCACCGCTTCGGCGAGCAGGGCTTCGACTCCACCGTCCTTCCTGACTACTGGCTCCCCTTGGGCATCGTCGCCACCCTCGACTGGCTCTGCATCAGCGGTTGGTGGATCTGGCTCAACACCGGCTTCTACCAGACGGACGAGCCCTACAGGTGGGTCTTCGACTACATGGGGTACGAGTTCGACCCGGACCAGCTGATCATCCTGCGCAACGAACCGAAGAAGAACATGTTCGAGCAGCGCTGGCACACCCCGGGCATCACGGACGACGAGCGCGCGCGCTCCTTGCCCCAGGTCGCCGAGCTCTTCCAGCTCTACGAACGGGAGCCCCCACCGCAGATGTACCTCGAGGTCATCGTCTACGGCACGATGATGTGGGTGATGTCCGAGAACGGCGAGGACTGGCTGGCCACGCTGGACCCCATGTTCCAGTGCGTGCTCAAGTACAGCGTCGCCTACTACTCTCGCTGGGACGGGAAGCTCTTGGACCCCCGCAAGGTCGTCTGCACGGAGCGCGAGGTGCACACCTGCTTCTGCTGCGGCAAGAAGCTGTGGTGTGTCGATGGGCTCTTCATCTCCGACACCTGGAAGTACGCCTGCAACCACTGCGCCGTCTTGTACTTCCAGGCCGGTGAGGAGACGATGGATGAGCGGGACGAGCGGCTGGCCTACCCTCACTGCCCACACCACGCCGACGAGCACAACATCGGCGGGAAGTGCACCTACACCGAGTGCCCGCACTCCCCCGTCAACGCCGAGTGGATCCGCCAGAAGTTCTACGACGCAGGCGAAGTGCGCATGGCGTCCTACCGGCAAGCCGCCGAGATGGCCGGCGGTACTCCGCGGAGCCTGGCCGGGCAGACGGTGGACGACATGGTCACCCACTTCCAGCGAGAGCGGGATTGATGGAACCAAGCCCCCGGGCCGTCGCAGGGCCCGGGGGTGGTTCGCTTAGGTCGCACCCACTTCACGGCCAATAGTAGTCCAGAGCGAGTCGCGAGGCAACTAGTGCTCGGAGTCGGAGCCCTGCGCGCCGTGGACGAGCACGAGACCGGCCGGGAGGTCGTCGTCCACGGTCACCGAGGGGCTCCCCGGATCCGCGGGCGCGGTCTGCCCGTGCTCGGCCGCCTCCTTCTCCTTTTGCCCGCCATCGGGCCCGCCATGGATGATGCGCAGCGGAGCCGGCAGCGCTGCCGGGTTCTGCGCGCACTTCCGCGTCTCCTCGAGGACCAGGTTGTACAGGCCGATGGCCTCGTGAGGTTCCATGATCACCGAGATGAACTGCCCGCTCGGACGGTGCCTGACCTCGAGGCGGAACTTCTTGAGCTCGGTGATGTAGGTGTAGGAGATGGAGATGGGAGTCGGCGAGCTCATGGGAGCCTCCGCTGCAGCTCACGGTGGACCTGGGCAAGGTCCACCGTGATGGTGGTGTGATCTCCGAGACGCCACGTCCGGAGCGCCTTCGGGGGAGCCGCTTCCACGTCGGCCAAGATGACTCGCTGGGCAGCCTGGGACACGTCCTTCAAGTCGCCGAGAGCCAGGTGTGCTCGCAGAAGGTCGAGGTAGGTGTACCGGCTGGTGTGCCCGCGGCCACGCCCCACCGCAGAGGGCACGACCACGCCAGTTTCACGAAGGTACTGCAGCTGCCGCAAGCGCACGCCGAGCACCCGAGCAGCCTGCCCAGTCCTCAGCTGAAGGGCGGTGGGGGCTTCTTGGTCAGCGCGCTGAGGAGCTGCTCCAGAACGCGCCTGGCCCTCGAGGTGTTGGTCAGGAGCTGGCACTTTCCGTCCTTGTAGGCCTTGCAGGGGTGATCGGTCGCAATCCCGCCGCAGACCCGGGTCTTGTCGAGGAAGCAGCGGGCCGCCTGGCCCGTCACACCCGCGCCTTGAGCTTGTCCATGGGGCCAGGCTCGATGCACTCCTCGGGGTTCATGCTCCGCCGGTGCTCCTGCGTGCGCATGTCGGCCTCGGTGAGCAGCAGCGTGATGAACTCCTCAGCCTCGGGATCGTAGGTCAGCACGCGGACGTAGTGGGACGCGGAGCCGAAGCGCGCGTCGACGTTGGGGACCAGTTGCAGGTGGCCAAAGGCCGGGCGGTCGGGGAGCTCGGGGATGCCTTCCATCACTTCTTCTCCATCCACTCGTGGATATCGTCCATGACATAGGCCCAGTCGGTGGACGAGCGCTCCACGGCGAAGCTGGTGAACAGGGTGCCGAGAATGCTGTGTAGCTCCTCGTACAGGAACATGCGGTCGTAGAGCGCCTCTTCTCCG